>Ga0164315_10000306_pt1 | contig 32644 bp, 40 predicted proteins | sample GuaBasSedimGuay6_FD_113737 | JGI IMG/M metagenome (GOLD analysis project Ga0164315, IMG submission 113737) | Subseafloor sediment microbial communities from Guaymas Basin, Gulf of California, Mexico - Guay6, Core 4569-2, 0-3 cm | ecosystem: Environmental > Aquatic > Marine > Hydrothermal vents... | reverse complement strand
TAAAACTATAACAAAATCAACGCTTTAATGTTCTCGCCTGTAACATAACCTACCGTGATTTTATTGAACCCCACGATGCAAATATTTTGCCGAAGTGACAAATCTACTACAGCCAATATCTAAGAGTATTCAGCATTGTTCATTGTTAAATTATTCCGGCTGCCTACAAATGATTATTTTTTAAATTGATATGCACATGGTATAGGAATATCCCTAGAGCTACTCCTGACCATAAGAAATAATTGACGGGGGTAGCTATTTTTATTGATCTATACTCCTCCATCCAACCATCCTCACCGCTATCATCACATCCGATCAACACAGTGTCGATATCTCCCAGTTCCACTTCATGTAAATGTTCACCCTTGTCGTGCCGCAAAGCGATGATATTTCCTTCCGGATATTTTTTGTTTTTGTCGAATAGGTCGACGTTAAAAGATCTGCAAGTTTCAACTAAGAAATCGCGGTGGAGGTCTTTGTGTATATTATTGTGAATGCCACCTACTATAATGTCCATTTGTTCTCTGGGCATTCTGCTAATGGCATGGCTGTCTTTCCGCTAATCACGCATTTACATATGGAGCATATCGGCATAGTTATCATTTTAGATATATGCTTACATTTACTACAAACATCCCTCCTACTCTCCTTTATGTCACAGAAAGATAATTTAGACTCTTGTAACTTTCGTATCTTAGTTAGCATGAAGTCACCGAGTCATACCAAGACATACGCGCTGAGAAATTAGAATCAGCTTCTGAGGTGTTTGATGATCCGAAGTTGTGCTTAACATCTGTCTCATTTGGTGGCACTTTCCAGTCAAACACCGTCATCCCTGCCGCAAACACGGCAAAGTATATTTGCCCATCACCAACCTCATCTGGTTGTGGGTAATCTGGCATAGAATCTCCAGTTACAGCGTATCCCGCAGTTTCTGTCTCGTCACCTCTGCAATCTACATTTACGGTATGCACTGTCTTTTGTGAGAATGCCCCTGCCCCGTACACATTAGTTGTTACTTCTATCTCGTATGCCCCCGTTGAAACACAAACCCATATTACTTTAACCTCTCTTCTTGTTTGTGTTTGCTTCCCGTTCTCATACAATATCGTAGTACGATTCTGAGGTATCACAATATTGCCTATTTGCACATATGCTTGACCGCTATCTATTTTTGCATAGTACCCCCCATCTGCACTTATTATTTTATGTGAAGTATATTTTCCAACATGTGTTTGGGATCTAGTAGAGCAGGTTGTTATAGTTGGGAACTCCCTAACTTCTGTTTCATCGTAACAGGTAAATGCCTCTCTGGAATATTTTAAGTCCATGCTACGTATATACAGCTCCCCCGCTTGATAACTGCCCGTCGACTCTATGTCTATAAACCCATTTAATTGCGATGATACGGGGGGGTGTTTTAATCCTCCCACGGTCGATGTCAGGCAATTATATCCTAATCCGTCATAGTCATTTGCTGGGCACGGGTCGTTTTTGTTTGTATCGTCTAATATTTTGGGGTTGGATGCATACCCTATTATCTTTCCGTCAACCATAGTCAACTCACCATTCAATCCATTTGCAGTTATTTCTCCCGTAGTTACTATGACTGCATCTCCTGTTTTGAACGAGCCTATTCCATCAAAATAGTTCATCTTACATCTTGCAGTAAATCCACCCACTTCTGTGCCGAACCTAGTGGTAGCGTATTCAAAGAAAACTTCATAGTCGTCTTCTTCTTTTCTTTTTGCATCTACTGGATTTCCGCAATCTTTTGTTGGGTCATTTTCCCTTAATCTCAACTCGCCCTTTAGTATTAGCGGTTTCCATTTAGCAAACCCTCCCTCCATGGCCGCAGCACTATATATCATGGCCGCCCTTGAATCCCTCAGTATGTGTCGCGGTATGTTTATTGAAGCATACTCAAATAGGGTTTTCAACGTTACGTTTGCCGGCGGAAGTAGGTATTGCTCCGTATCATATCTAACCACCATCAACTCTAGCTCTTGTCCTGCGGAATATATGGCCCTGCCATCAATGCCGTCCGCTAAATCCACGCACCATACTGACAGGAGTTGGTTAGGTTCAGTACCGAGTCTATTTATTTCTGTTACCTCTAGATTACGAGTTATGAATTCTTCCTGAAATTCGATATATGACTGTCTGGCTTCAGTATTTTCCGTCCGCCATTCCAGTCCCACTATGGTGGCTTTCCGTATTTCTTTCTTCTTCTTGGAATATTCAAGCTTTTCTAGTTCTGGATCCAAACCCTCTAATTCGTCAATGAGAACATTCAGTTCATCCGTCACAACGTTAATGTTATTTTGTGACGCGACCACTGCATTTTGCAAGTCTTCGAGTTTTGAAATGTTTTCCGGGTCCGATGTCCAGTCAGTTAAATCAGTCATCCTGTCGGCTATTGTTTCAGTGTTATATAACACCTCCACTGAATATTCTCCTCCACCAGAATGCGATAAAACTTTACACATGGGCATCACGTCACCTCCAAAAAACTATTGTTATTTTGCGATACGAATAAAGTAGTATTCCTTGAGATTATGTCTGCGCTACGTGTTTTTATGGTTTGGCCTGCAGATATGTTCGAGTACGGAGGTAATCTGAGTGTTCTTTTGCCTCCTCTGTTTCTGATGTAAAATATATCCCCCACAGATATCGTCCCTGTGGCGGTAGTTTCCACATCTAATAGCCTCAACTCCACAGTATTTATCGACTCCGTGTAAGATGACAAGATACCCACGGCCATATCTGACTCCGTGCCGCCATAAATTTTGAACAGCCGGGCTTCGCCGCCCACCAAACCAGGAAGTGCGACGCTAAATGCTTTCGGCGCTGAGACTGTTATCTCTACGTTCGTTTTTCCTTCCGCGATAACTGATTTCCTGACAACAAACCATTCCATTGGTATTTGTGTTTTTTGGTTTCCAGTTATTTCCAGGAAGTATCGTTCGTTTTGTGGCTGTATTAATATGCCAGCCACGCTTGCGTTTATGTCCAGTAGGTACAGCAGTCGGGCCAGCGTGTTGATTTGCACGTTGGCCGTTAGGTGTCTATTGCCAGATGTGCCGACGGACACTTGGAGCTGTGTTATGTAGGCTATGTTGACTTGTATCGCTCTGCCGCCGGAGGTGGTTAAGGCTGTCGTCAACTCTGAATCCACGCCGACGGTAACCGTATTTACCCAGTCATTCCAATACCAACTGTCTGGGACTGTATGCTCTACATGTACCCTCAAATGTATATCTACTATTGATGTAGTTGGGCGCACCTTAACGCCACCAACACCACCCCCAATTACTAATGAGGGTGTAACTAATGCTTCATTAGTTGGTAGTTCTGATTCTAGGGTTAGTGTTCTCCCCACAACTATAAGTGATGGAGTTACATCTACTGAATATATGGAGTATCTAACCCCAAATCCATCTGAGGGTATTCTATATACAAAATATAGGTACAGTACGGTTTTATCGGCATTTAAACTACACCCAGTAGCTACTGATTCATAGGTACTTCCTAACGTAACACTAGCTATTACATACCTATTTCCAGTCCCCCAGTGTAACGCTTGCGCCATTAAAGTTGTCCCATCCCACAGCACCCCATACACACCTCTATTTAATCCTAGTGTGTTTATAGTTACGTAAGTTCCCCTTTGTGGCGGGAATTCAGTAATGCCTATAGAGGCAGACGTGAATGCACTATTTACTAGATCATAGAACCTATAGGATGACCCCTCTGCCTGTGCTGCCAATACTCGTTCGGATGGGTCATCTGCAGGCATCCGTATCCATAATTCTGGGTTAGTAGTCTCTACTTGAGCCACATCAACTATACTGCCTAATGAGGTTAGATTACCTACATTTACCTTTCGCACCATCCTATAATTAGTACCCATGGTTCTGAAAAAACCATTCCACATAAAATAGGTATATATAAATGACGTGCCAGTGTGCAGTATACAAATGGCTGTTACATTAGCCGGTTGCGTATTATTAGCGTCATGAGCCTCTATGGTTGTGTGTATTGTCTTAGTGCCGACCGTGTTTAGTATTATTAGCTCAACGCCCCACTCAGATGCTATCTGCGTAGGTATTAGTAGCGCCAGTGTACCCCTATACGGTTTTAATATTGGCACACCACTTGTTGAAGATCCTGCCAGATTCAAGGAAACATACGTGCCCCAGCTTCCGGTATTTATCTTTCTATAAACAACTCCCGCACTATAAAAATAAAAGTAATCGGTGTTGTTGTAATACTCATAGGCAACGTCTGACTCTATCGGCGTGTTTGCAGTTTGTAAAAAAGACATGACTAACTCCTAGCATAGCTCATAGAAACTATATTAACTAAGTCGTCGATCAACAAATCTACCAATGTCGCTATCACATCGCCGCCGCCGCCGGACAGCGTAACAGATCCATCAAAAACTGAAGCGCCGTCTGATTTTTTGAACCTGGCCCACCCTATCGTGGAATCCGCTATAGCTGCAGATTCCACGGTAGTGGCCAAAGAGGCAACTCCGGAAACAGCAGGCGAATCTAGTGCGGTTCCCGGAAGGTTTATTGTTGCGATCAACGTCCCCGTGGCTCCGTCTGTTATTGCGGCGGGTTGCGCCCCTGATCTCAATTCACAAAATCCTCCATCAAATAAGGACATGAACGCCTCGGCTTCGGCATTCAATACTATAGTAGCTATATTAAAAGTCATATCAATTCACTCGTTATTGTTAAAGACGAACCTGCCCCGTCAGTTAAAATTAGAGATTTAGACGTCACTTTGGACTGCAGAGAGTTTTCTATCACCAGCCTTCCGATGCCTATTTTTCTATATATCGTCGGATCAAGGGCGTAGGCGTATTCGACAACAGAATCACTCATCTTTTCGCTCTTAGATAGGTACGCATCCAATATGACGTCCTCCCCCGTGGAATCTGCTAGATAAGCCGTAGAAGTCACAGATACTGATGAACTGTTTGTCCCTCTATCCGTCCTGTAATCCGATATGGCCACAGTTTCATCAGATACTCCGTAGTACCCGCCGTCGACACCCAGGAGTTTTAGCCTCAGGTTGAGGGAAGAAGTCTCCATCAACGGCGATATTAATTCCAATAGACCCAAGTCAGCAGAAATCACAATATTATAGTAGGAGGAGTTTATCCTCTTTATGATCACGGCATATGATATGGGCAATTCTATGTCTTCCAAGACAGCAAAATCATCCACTAAGTACGCTTCTGCTAGCATGCCAGTAACTTTGGGCGATTTTATTCCTTGCGACAAATGGTTTATGTCAAGAGCATATTCCATGGCCATCATATACTCTCAAATATCAAAGTGGCGGTATCTATTTCCGTTACAGAATCAGACAGGGGGGACACTTCTCTCTTCATGAACATCCCCACTTGTTGCAGGGGAGCTATCGTCAAAACAATGGCATCGGCGGTTTGCGTTGGGCTATTGAAATTTATACCTACTGGGGGCGTAAATTCATCCACCAACAACTCATCTACCGCTCCAGATGTGATATTTTCAAACCCCAAGGATAGTGTGTTTAGTCCTGAGTAATTGTTACTGAAATAGCAAACTATCGTTATTCCGAGGGCAGTAGGATTGTATATGTACATGTGCCTGAATTTCACGCTGCCTTCGGTCGATTCTGATTCAGTGACGTTATCAAATAGATTCGGATTTATTTTTACTGCGACTATGGCATCACTGTCGTCTGATGCCGGCAAAGATGCGGGGACGACGAGTACGTTCAATATGTCCGTTCCTTCTTGCGTCAATAGAGAATATTCTCCTCCAGAAGAGACATCTATTTCGTTGGCAATAGATGGCAAGTTGCCTCCGGTTTTTTGGTATCCCAACGTGCTGCCTGTGAGCGTGAAATACAAGGTGCCTATTGTGCCTGTTCCGCTCTTGGAGTCCAAGAGCGTAACACCGCCCACTCCCGCCCCAGCAAACGAATTCACATTCCCCGCAAGCTCAACCGACGACATTACTCCCCCCAAACTCAAATTTGAGTTTGCATTTGAGCCTCCGCCGGACAGTCTAGTTTCTATTGTTCTTGCTCCCATCAGGCCACTCCCGATATAGTTATGGATATGGTGGTTTTGTTGTTATTTTGGAGTATTTTACTTATTACGCCGAGGAATACTCCTCCGTCGGTGGCCACCACTACCTCCGAGTGATACTTTAAGATATGAAACAATTTTTCCACGCATAGTTTTGATAATCCTATTGTGACGACATACATATCCTCATCTGCTGCCGAATAGCCAAAATCCGACACGAAAACCCCACCGTCTAGGGTTTTTGATTTTGATACTCTGCGAGAGCCGGATGCGTTTGTTTTTGTTTCTAGGTTGGACATTGGTATCTCCACGCTTCCATCCAAATCATATAGCCTCGTGCTTATTCCTATCATTAACTGGCCCCCAATAAAAAAGATGCTTTGTCGCCCGATATTTTTGTTTGTATGCGATTTAATATCTTGAACATAAACGCCTCCAATTCAGGCTCAAGGCCCTCTGCGGTTATTATCACTTCAACACCCTCGTTCAGGGCCTTGGTTTCGGCTTTCATTTTTTCCACTTCTGCCTTTTGCAGATTTATTAATTGTTCATCCAATGCCAACTGCCTTTCCAGTTGTTTTTCTATTTGATCTTTGAAGAAATCCCTGTCGCTATCTGTGAAAGCCACATCAAATCCCGTGACTAAGGCGTCCACTGTTTCCGCCGTAGACTGATACGCCGATGCGACTGCGCCCATTATTGCCTGAACTTTCCTTGCATCTGCTTCTAATGAGGCTATCTCTATTTCCGCTGAAAACTGCAAAGCTGATTGTAATGTCTCTGCATCCGCTTGAATCTGAGTCATTTCAATAGATGCTTCAAATTCCATATGGGCAATCTTTTCATTGGAGGCTATATCCAATAAAGTTGTTTCCATCTTAGCAGTTTGCTCTATTACAAACTTCTCACTATCTGTTAGTTTCCCAAGCTCTTTTACAACATCTTTTACTGGTTGTTTGGTGTCATTTGCTGCCCCCCCAAATGCTGTTAATGCATCAGTACCATCATTTACACCCCCCCCCCATGTGGTTACTATTTTGGTATCTCCTTTTAACTGCACACTCCATTGTTTTCCTGCAGTTACAGCTGCTTCTATCGCTGTCTTAACTCCATCAATATCTGTTGCATCAAAGCTTTCTGTAAAATCGCTAACATCCCCTGCTGTACTTACTAACTCTGTCGATAGATCGTTAACTTTATCTGCAAAGGACCCCATGTCTGTTGCAGCATCTTCAGCAGATCCCGCTAATTTTTCAACTTCTGTATCAAAATCTCTAACCCCACCTTCCGCTGTCGTGGCTTCAGTTCCAGCATCTGTTAGGGTGCCTGTTAATCTTTCTATTAGTTTTGCTTTTTCATCGTCACTGGCATCGCTACCTAATATAGTTTCTAACTGGCCTGCTATGGATTCCATCCCAACATCATCGATACCTGTCAATGCTTCTTCTAAGGCCCCCATGGCATCCTTAGTGCTATTTCCTTGGCTTCCACTGAGTTCTAGTATATTACTTAGGTCTGTAGCTATGGCATTATCGGATAATGTGGTGTCAAGAGTAGTGATGCTCCCTGTTAATGCTGATATTGCATCCGCTTTTTCTGCATCCGATGCCTCCCAACTAAGTATATTTGAAATCTCCGTGAGTATTTCTGTTGTATCTTCTTCACTTAACCCAACTAACGATGTTTTTACACTTTCAAGGGCATCTGTGGTCAGATCACCTGCAGGGGTAACTGATAATATATCTTCAATTTCTTCAACAATACCTAAATTAAGCTCGGACATGCTTTCGATAGCTGTCTTAACTTTTCCAAGTTCCTCTACTGTTGTACCTGATTCAGCAGCATGTAATAAATCATATATCCATGTGCCTAATGTCGCTCCCTCTGTTCCAGTGGTGCTTTCTATTACGGCATCGATGCCATCTTTAGCTAGTGTCCCTAAAGCAACGCCTGCAGCCCCGGCTGCTAAAACCATACCAGCCGGACCTAGCTTGGTTATTATTGAGGATATGCCCGTCGTTAAACTAGGTAATGATGTTCCCAGCCCTGTAAATGAAGTGACTAAACTTGTTATGGATGTAGCTGCCTTAATACCTGCCAACGTAGCTAATGCTGAAACTAGCAATCCCATAGCAGAGGTTACAAACCCAATAGCCCCTTTAAATGTCTCAAATTGTTGGCTTAACCCTAATATGAACCCTACAAGTTCTTCACTCCCTGTACCTGAGTCATTAAAACCAGTAACCATCTCGCCTATCGTTCTTAACGCTGGCCCCCAGGAATCTACAATTCCTGATACAACAGTGGTTAATGTAGATACACTATCTATAGCAAACTGTAATGCTGTCTCTAAATCTGCTGCATTTGTTAAATCTAAATCTCCAAAGATACCGCTTATACTCTCTCCAAGCCCCCCAAATGATTCTAAAAGTCCTGAAAAATCAAGCCCCTCCATAGCCTCTGGTAATGCTTCCCCAATACCTGTAAAGAACTCGGCAATTGCTCCTTGAAAATCATTTAAAGCGGTGAACACTTCATCAAATGCTCCAGACTCTATACCTACATCAACCCCCTTAAATACATCGGATATGCTACCTACAATATCTGTCCATCCAGGTAATAAGTTATCCCCTATATCAGTCAACGCGACAGTTAAACTGGTCTTCATGTTCTGGGTGACATTACCCAGATTCTCTTCCATTAACTTGAAATTTTCGGAAACAGTTCCTGTTTTGTTCCCCATAGCTTCTAGGGTTGTACTGAAGGTTCCTGATTGATCATTGGCTAATACAACAGCGCCTTTAGTTGCATCTATAGATCCGAACAAATTGTTCATTTCTACAAAACCACCACCAGTGGATTCACCAAGCCGCACCATTACCTCACCTAAGGTATTAGTCTCTAAAGACATACCACCTAATGCTGCAGTTAATTCTTTTGATGGGGCAGCCATTTCTTTCAAGATAGCCTGTAACGAGGTCATTGATACAGAGGTGTTAATACCAGCCCCTGTCAATGTAGCCACCGCTGCACCTACTTGTTCAAATGACACTCCAGAGGCTGCTGCTGTGGCTGCTACTTTACCTATCGCTGCATCTAGCTCTGGTAAGGTTGTTTTACCATTTTGTATAGTTACAAAAAAAGCATCAGATACACTTTCAGCCCCAGTCATATCTAAGCCATAGGCATTTAATACGCTAGTTAATGCATTTACTGATGTACCTAAATCTGTATTCCCAACAACTGCTAAGCTTTGGGCGGCTTCTAGTCCTGCAACTGCATTCTCTGTATCACCAGTGGCCGACACCATATCGTATAGTGCTGTGGTGGTATTATCCAACGAGAATACTGAATCAACCGCAAATTCTTTTACTGATGTTTTTAATGCATCCACTTGGTCTGGAGTTGCGCTAAATAATGTGCCAATCTCATTCATTGAGGTTTGGAATTTGGCAGCTTCATTTACTGAAATACCTAAAAATGCCACACCCATAGATACTATAGCGGCTTGTGCTTTTAGTGCATCCTCTGCAACCTTAGATAACGGCTCCGTTACCCCACTGATTTTAGTAACCGCACCATCTATACTATCGGCTATTCCGCCAATAGCAGAACTAGCGTTATCAGTAGCACCAAATATAATCTCTATGGTTTTTTGTATGTCAGCCATTATGTTTTCCGTTAATTTCGCTCTTGCTTATCTCGATAATATAATTCCCATAGCAGGGTTTCCGTCTCGGTTAACTGCCCCTCGGGGAATTCACGTGGGCAAACCTCAAAGAGAAACCGACCACCGCCACGCAAATCCAACAATGCCATGGCGTTTCTAATGGTCGGTTCTTTCCAGAGACGTTCTACTTTTTTACATCCATCCCTAACCCAGTTAATACGGTTATTTTATTGGTCAACATATAAAATTCAATCGGGAATTTTTCAGCTAATTTAACCGCTACGGAGGTATCTATTTCAGGCTCAACAGACCCTAGCGTTAGTTGCTCTAGTCGTTTCATCACATCAGCAGGCACGTCATTACCAATGCCTAAAACTTCCTTTAGCTCATCAATCTTTGCTTTAGAACTGGCAATCGCTTGTACAATAGAATCAAAGTTTTTGGCCTTGTTAGATGCTTCAAATATTTTTGCTAATTCACTAGCCGTTAAGCCGCGCACCTTCCATGCACAGCTAACAGGTTCACCATCGTCTGATTTATCAAACCACGCGGATAAAGCGGGAACTTCAACCGCTTCCGTGCGGGGCTGAAACTCCTGCTTCATAAATTTAGTTGAATTAAACGCCATATTAAGAGGCCTTTTCTACTGATTCAACAGATGATGAAATCGTGCAAGAAACTTTAGGATTGTCTGCTGCGCCAAAGGTTCTTGAAACACCCAACTTTCCCTGAGTCAAAATATGCGGCGCTTTAAACTTATCCTGAAAATAACGAAAAAATAGATTTTCATTTTTCAGACCAATAATTGAGTCTGTGATGCCGTCTTTTAATACCGCTGTAAAGGAGCCCTGTCCAAGCGACGAAGAAGAGGTGCCAATCGTTGCGCCATAAACCTGCTCTGATGCTACCGAATGCGAAGTTTCGGATGGAACAAAATCATTTGCAAAGTTTTGCTCTGTAAAAATAGGATCAGCATAGGAGGCATGCACGGCTTTTGCAATCGGCCCAATATGATCAGCAGGCAGTACCGTATTGAAATCAACCTCAGCAGTAAAATTATCTACCTCGTAGGTTGGAAAATCAGCTTTTTCAAGATGCGTTCCAATTGTTTGAAAAATAGACCCTGCGGCAATAACACCTGCCGTACTCGAGGGCAGACGCACTTGAGCAATTTCAACACTATCTACGGCAATCAAAGGAGGCCCACCCGCCGCGCCTCTTGTTTCTACAAAATTTGCATCCGTAGCAATAGTTCCCTGCTCAATAATAATAGAACCGGCGGCATTAATAGTAATTGAATGCACCTGGGCAAAATCGGTGCCTTGTCGCGTTACTGAAAAATCTAGTGATGCAGAGACTGATGTTTCTACCCCGTTAAGATTCAACGATAATGCAGCAACATCGATAACATCATCACTACCCGATGCAGCCACTGAAACAACCCCACCCGTTAAAACACCGTTTGGTCGGATAACGGGGGCATTTCCAGTGACCTCTGAAAAGAAACTGGCACTCGATGTGAATTTTTTTCTATCACCGGAGTCGGTTAGCAACCCCATTGGATAAGGAGTTACACCGGATTCATATTCTAACTTACTGTTTTCATTTGACACGTAATTACCTTCTTGAGTTGATCAAGGAGGCATTTGTCTAACGAGGATTTGTCAGGTGAGGCATATTGCGAGACCTGAACACGAGGTTATGACGCGAGCTTGAATTGTTTTTAAAATTTGTTTTATTTTTTGCTACTTTCTATTAGCCATTCTTCCCAGGCACCAATAACGCCCTTAAACATTCTTATTAATGATTTATGTAGTATCTGTGTGTGTTTGCTCATTTTAATATTTAATAATTAACGGGGGCTGAAAAATCACCCGCCTTGATATTGTATTTAATCGTTAAATTTAACAACGCCCCAAACCATGGACTTTGACCTTCACCGATCATGGGTGTAATTGAATTAATTGTTACTGTAGAAACTAAATCACCTAATGCATACGATGGATTATCACTCACAGTTGGTGCATCAGTTGCTCTGAATAAAGCGGTCACAACATCATTACCATGCTTAATAGCTAAATCAGTAAAAGGCTCATCCATTGTGACATCATATATTTCTATGGTTACATCAAACGAGCGCGTTTCTTTGCCACTCGTTTTATTATCAAGTGAATCCAGCGAAGGCCAATAATTTATTGCTGGCAAATCGCCATTAACAAACGGCGTTAATCTTGCTCGTTCAATTGCTGATTCCTCAATATCAAAACGATACCCATTAGCTATTGAAATATTATTCAACCTTGAGGCTATCTCATCAAGTATCGTTAATTGTGCATCCATTTACAGACCTCTTAATAATTCATTTCTTAGTGATGATAATAGCGTAGGTATTTCACCGTCAGCCGCTTTTTCCATACCTAATCTTGCCGGTATTGTGACTTGTTTTTTTAGTACAAACATAGGCTGACCTGTTCCACTCATTACCAGATAATTACCCATTCGTGATTTAACAATATAACCACCCGAACTAAAAACTTGTCTGGCATTCATTCGCATAACACCAGCAGCGGTTTTATTAGCTGACAGTGGGATGTTTAAATAAGGCCCACCTGGAACCCGCAAATATTTATCAATGGCTTTTATCGTACCGCCTTTTTCTTGAATTGGTGCGTACTTCACATCAGTATAAACATCGCCATGTAAATTATTTAATGTCGTTCCTTTGACATCGGTTTTTAAACTTCTTCTGAGTAACCCACTGCGATTATTCAAACCACCCGAATAACTTGAAACTTCTGCATGCGTATTTAAAACCGCTTTGCTGATAGCCATTTTTGTTACATCAAATGAATGCTCTGGAAACTCACTAAGTAGCAATCTAACCTCATCTAATCCAACAACAGTAACTTCAGCCATAACTTAAAATCTTGGAAAAGGATGAATTAAAGAATTGAGTAAGCTTTTAACTTCCTTAAGCATACCTAGCTCAGGCTTAACAACTGAACCGCCTTCAGTAGAAACCACCTCGATACCTATAGAGTTTTTATTCTGGTATTCATAAACCGTTTGCAGTAAAGCTGCCCTGTTTAAATTACCTGGCACCGTTTCAATCCCACCCACATAACTAATATCAATTTTTGCATCAGTAACTTTTGATAACAATTCAATACCGTATGGCATGATTCTATAGGCAGTTGTTTCAATATCATCAATTAATACGCTAGAAACGTTTTTAATCGGTATAGCGTCAAGCTGAACCATAGCCGTGTTAATAGGGCCTGTATAAACACTTTCAGAATAAGAATCTTCATCAAATTTTCTATGCGTATAATCCTCAAACATAGCAACAACTGATTCTTTGATGATCTCTAAATCAACATAGTCAGATTCTGTTTTTGATAAACCTAAAATGGCGCTTAATTGCTCAAAGCTTACTAATTCCATTATTTCAATCCTATAAATTGTTTAAATGTGAGTAGTTTTGAAACCTTCTCACTATCCGTCTGGTCATTAACATTACATCCAGCGCCTGAGTCATCCGTAATTTTATACGGCATCCCCCGTAAAAATACATCACCACCTGTACATGTCGGGTATAAAATAATGCGACCGCCTTCAATCTGGATTGTATGCAGTCCACCTGTCATGTTTTCAAAACCAAAACTACCATGACAATCTCTTAATCCAACATTGTTAGCACCAATATTAAATATAGGATGGCCTTCACCTATCACTTGTGAGTAACATTCAAATAAAAACGTTGCGCCATTAATCGAGGCGGTTTCTGTAAATGCGCACTTTTCAACAAAACCGCTTAAATCAGTGACCGCACCTATCGTGCAGCGCCTTAAGACATTCAACCCATCTAACTGACCGACAACCGAAATGCTATACAGTGAGCATCCGCTCATGTCTGCACTATCTGCAAGAGTTAATACCACGAATGGAGATACCCCAATAAAGTTGTAGCCCGATGAAAAATCAACCGTGTTTATGGTTGCCGAATTAACTACTAAGAATTTTTTAATCCCCCTGAAATCAGCAATCGTTTTAGCATCGGCAAAATTGCCTGAAGGTGTTTGGCTTGTGCCGATAATACCGCCATCGCCTGTCTTGCTAGTGCCAGCGAAACCATTAACAATATCAACCACCACCTGCCCGTTAAATACCCCTGCCTCTAAAAAGGTAGGGTCAATAAAGACGGTGGTATTATTTGTACCCACTGATACGGTATTTTTAATCTCGACATCACGAAAATTTGTATTCCCGTTGATAAATTCAACCGAATACAAGCCATTTTCAAACTGTGCTGTATAGCCGTTAATCACCTCAACAATGCGAGGCGTGGATGAAGTAGGCGCTATGCTGTTGTACATCGTGTCAAACACCACACCGTCTGCATCATAGTTTGCTTCGCGTAACAACTGCCACCAGTAATCAACCGTAATCGTGTAATGTGTGCCAGAGACAAGGGTTAACTCAATCTTTGGAATAGTGATTACTTTAGTTGACCAGTCGAGTAACAAAGACATTAGTTAGCCGATTTCTCTAAGATTGCGTTACGTGCAGTTAATTCTATGACCTGCTTTTCCAGGCGCTGAATATTGGCATTACTTTCAATAATCACCTGAGTCATAGTATTTTTTGCAATATCCCTCGCAAGTTCAGCCTCGTCTTTTAACTTTTTCGCTATCTTTAATGAATCAAAGGTTTTATCCCTGTCTGCCTGCATTGCTGCTGCGGCTTCGTTCATTGCACTGGCTAACCCAGTGGAGTATTTAATCTGTTTTTCAACATCCCATTTTTTGAATTCATCGCCCCATTTGATCGGGCGCACGTTGCCCTCATGAAAAATATCATCAAAGCTAAGTTTTTCTTTTACCGGTATCGGCTGAGCCATATCATTCATCCAGAATCAAAAGAGCAACAGCGCTTAAGCCGCTGGCACTATCTATCGTGTTATTAATACCCGCTTGCTTGTAATATGGCGAAGCGGTGCTTTTTCGCGCCCAACCTGTAATCGGCTGGTCAGTTGCATAAGTTCTGCTGGTGTTAATAATGCCGCTGGCATTGGTTAAACCCTGTAATGCAACAAAAGTGCTTGTTATCGTTCCGGTTGCTGGTGATGTTTGTGTTGCTCCCAGCGTGTAAGTATAAGTATTGGCATTAGTGACGGTAATTTGCTTTACACCGTCATAATTCGCGCCGTTGGTTACGCCTAAAATATCAACCTTATCATTCGTTGCCAGTCCATGCGCTGTATGTGTGACTGTAGCGGTCGTACCTGATGAGGTGATCGTGACCGACTCTTGGTAAGGATATGGTCCCGTTCCATCAGCTGCACGAATCATCACGTTGGCGTTTTCTATATTGCCACCCTCTGAATCAACCACCCGCACTTGCACTGTGACCGCACCGGCTACGACTGTGACTGTCGCACCCGCTGTTCTTATTGATGGCGTACTTGCACCAGAGGCTACATTGATCGTTAAATTACCAGACCCAACATTTACATAAACGCCCTCATTACCTGTTGAGCCGTCAGAAGAAGCATATCCTGATAACTGGTTATCCCAGTCCATCGAGCCATCACCAATTGAAGTTAAAATAACCGCATGATTGCTACCATCAGAAATAAACGTATTACCCGTCAATACTTCAATGCTGGCTGTAGTAACTGATTCTGTACTGGTGCTTTGATTGATTGTACAGTTAGTTAATGATCCGTTTGTTTCAATTGTTATTAACCCACTGGTGTTCCATGTACAACCATCGGGATCATTGGCAACACTTGAAGTTGCACAGCTATTAAGAACAACATCATCAAATGTCTGGCCATCGATTAACGTTAATGCTTTACACGAAGTCAGAAAGCCACCAGTCATTGAAAACGCAGTTGCTCCAGAGGCATCAAGGTTAAAATCAATTGTTCCCGCCCCGATAATACCTGTATTTTTAAATGTAGCCGTTCCTGAAATATCAAAATTATAGGTATCGTATCCATTGATGGTGTCAACAAATACTAGTGTTTCACTGTCTGATGTTAATGCTGTTCCGGTTAAATCAATATCACCTTGGCTGTAAATAATGCCGTTGTAATTCCACATTACCCCGTATTGATTCGCTGCTAACTCATCAACCACCGCCGCTTCTTTAAAAAGCTCATCGCCTGTCGTTGTTCCTGAAACAGTATGTCCAGGGCCAAAATACATAGCATCAATCCAGTTATTAATAACTGATCGAATATTTCCAGATGAGCTGTTATCAACAATTATCCGAGTAACTGCAAAATTAGCCGGGGCAAATGTTCCTGTAGAAGTCCCTTTATTAATAAAATCAATTGCTGAGGCCACAAAGTTACCGCCAATGGCTTTATCTGTCGAAGTAGCAACGGTAAACTGCTTATAATTATTTGTCGTGGACTGCATATCAAGCTTTACATCCGTGTAATACGGAGCAAGGTTTGAACTCATCCAGAACGTAAATATACCGCGCGTTGTACTTAGCGTAGATGACTTTGTTAGCGTGCCGGTTTCTGTTGAGTTTTTAGATACCTGCCACGATTCAGAGTTTGACCCCTGAACCGCATTATTGTATGTATCAGGCCCATCAGTGCCGCCCCAGCCGCCTTCATTATCGTTATTAGTATGCAATGACATACCAGACAAAGAGACAGTCATATCTAAGCCTAAGAATCCGTAATACGTGAAGCTGTAGCTGATCCACCGGTAGACGTAAACGAAGCAGACGCTTCATAGGTCTTAATAGGAGTACCACCACCATCACGAACACGAACAAATAAATCGCGGTCAGCGTTATAAACTAATGCTACCGCCTCACTTGTTCCTGCTGCCAGTTTATCAATATAGCCAATAAACACATCAGGAGTATTGCCACTGGTTGCATTATCACCACTGAAATCAGTGGAAGCGATTGTAAAAGTTGATGTTGCCCACGCGGTATAAGCCTGGTATTTATAAATCCCGCTGTCTAACTGAATACGAATAGTTCCAGTTTGCGGCGTATCAACCGGGATAGCACCAGTCACAACAACTGCTGCTTCAGTACCACTTGATAATGTGGTCTGTAATGTCAGCTGAGCATAATCAAGCAACGCCCCCGAACGAGGCGCAACTAATACGCGATCCTCTCCATTAACTACACCAAAGACGGTAAAAGTCTGATTGTTTGGCGGTGTCTGAGTTGCACCGATCAAAGGCGTTACTGTATCGGAAGCCGTTAAATCGTTAGGATCAAGCCCCAATCCATAAGCACCAATTAAGCTACCTGTGTACGAACCAACAAAAACTTTTGATAAGGTTTTAGCAGCTACCGTGACATTAACAAGAGCCGTTGCACTAGATGATCTACCAGTAATAGCCTGGTTATCACTTGGAATTGAGCCAGTAAGTAACTGGGTGTAAAAGTTTCCATCTGTACCATCATCATCCAGCCCAAGCAATATCGCAGTACCACCCGCTTTATCATTATCAACAACGGTAACGTTAATATCAGCCGTTGCACCCGAGGTAATACCTGTAATGGTATCGCCATCTAGTAAGGTGATTGCTGTATTTTCAAGAGCAACAACAATGTCACCAGCAGCACCAACACCACCAGAAACGACTTTACCAGCTGCACCATTTGAACCAATAGTGACATATTCACCAATAGTAAACGGCACACCTACACCTGTATCATAGGTGATGGTCGTTCCCCATGTGAGTATCTCATTTTCAGTGAATGGGCCACCCACTTCTCCATCGTAAATAACAGAATGCGATGGTCCAATAAAGAATTCCCCATTAATTCCGTAAAGCGTAGAAGCGGTGCCAGTGCCGGTAATGTCTTTACCCCACTGCCAGATTGCTTTTAAACCCTGAGCGTTGGTGTTAAATGTCCATTGTGAGTAATATTCCTGATCGCCATTACCATTGTTCAGATCAACAAGCTGGAATCCCTCAGTATTTGTCGGAATATCACCGCCTGCCCACGCCTGTACTGTTGCTTGTAGCGTATCATTCTGGGCATCAGGCGTAGTACCCAAGGCTGCTACCGCCTCACCTTCGGCAAGTGTTACATTAAAGAAATCGTAAGAATCGCCCCAGTGACGCGCCTGTACTCTAATTTGCTTTTGATCTATATCAGCGCCATTAATACGCGATTTAATTAATGCACGTAATAACACGCCACCGGTAGAATCACCGTTATAACCGCCTGTGCTTTGATCTCCCCAGAATGGTGATGCGGGTGTAGTCGTGTATTGGTATTCGTCGTTATCCTGAATAACTTTTACTTTAGTGGTGGCGTTATTAACCGACCCAAGCACTTTTAATCCTGAATACAGTTCATCACCACCTTTTTGCTTGATTGATCCAGCAAAAAAATACTCAGCCGCTGTATCATCAATATTATATGTTGGGCCGCTACTAGCAATATGATCCAGCAACTCAACAATGTTATCAGTTGAACGCGCTGATGGCGTGTAGGAGGTAATATCCACCAGATCATCGCCGGCCGCTTGCTGGTCATCTGCATGGGCGCTTAAATAACGGTGTAACTCCAGAACCGTATAATGGGTTGCCCCTGATACGTGACGAATATCGCCATTGGCAGCTATGGAAAAATCATCTTCTATGGCCATTTTTTATTGACTCCAGCTAATATTTATTGAGTTTTTAAATTATTGATTAATCTCTATCCGTAGAGTAATGAAGCCCTATCACTCCAAACCTTATTAAATGAGGCGCTACTACCCGCCCATTCTTCTTTCACATCCCCATCCGTGGCAATGGTTAGTTTTCTGATTCGCCAAACTGGATCAGCATCCAGAGAGCCAACAGCTGCTTCACCTTTGTAAATAACTGTATCCCCTTCAAAATCTGTACGTTTCGCATACGGCACTTCTGAATCCTCAACAATTTGCACCTGTACATCAGCTATTTCAGGACTGATGATTTCAGTTACTTCATTTACACTAACGGGATCAGGCGTTTCTGTTACCTGTACGCTGTCCTGCTCGGGCGCAATATTTATCTGATCAATTCCAGACCCAATACTGACAACATCCTCAGTGACCGTTACTGGAACCTGAGTTGTCGGGTCAGTAATGGTAATTGAATCAATGCTAGAAATGACTGTGACATTATCTGCCATCAGGCATCCACCAGTGTTACGCCCTCAAAAACTTCGATCTTATCTTTAACATTTTTCAATGTCGGTAACAGTGTTAAAACATCAGGTGGTGCACCAGGTATTGAGCGCTGTATATCCCACACATATTTTCCCGCTGGTATAGTTTTGCTAACATCAGATTCAAGCTGAATATAAGCAATGCCATTTGCTACATCATCAAGCGGATGATCTCCAGCAGTTGTTTCTACCTGAGCAATAATAACCGTCCCAAAATCATCACGAAGCGTAAACCAAAACATATAGCCGGTAATATTGAACCCCGTACCATAATCAATTTTGATTTTCTTGGTATCTCCCTGCCTAAAATCTGCGAGTTCTTTTGCCATAATTTTTTAAAATATAGCCCCGTTTGACCAGGGCTTTAAATAGTTACTTTTTAGTTGCTGCTTTTTTTTCTGGTTCTTTTTCTGGTTCTTTTTCTGGTTCAACAATTTTTGCAACTTTCAAATCATTTACAAATGCATTAGCCAGGCTTTCAGGAAGATCGTACTCGTTACCTTTATCGTAACTTCGCGTGATAATTCCATCCGGTGAGCCTTTTGCATCTTTCAGCATAGTGACTTTGATTATTTTCATAATATTAAGCCGCTACGTGCCTGAGAGGACTTAGCACACTCACAACACCAACAACTGAAGCTGCTGTAGCAACCGTTACAACCACCCGCGTATAACGACCACGCGGATTAGGCACATCTAACTGAGCCGAACCAGCCGCTGTGATTTGAACAATGGCATCATCATTCTTGGCTTCATCATTAGCCGGGTAATCAGTCCACGCTGCATTGTCATCTGAATACTGTGTTTTAGCGTCAATTGTTGCAGACGCACCAACGGTTCCCACTGATACTAGAAAAGAAACAGCACTCGCTTTAGCGTGGTCAACAGACGCGCCGTTTACTGTGCTGGGTGCTATTGATTGAGCCGCTATTGATTCAGCTAGCTCACTGTTTGATTTTGCGTCGTTACGCATATCGAAACCCCTATAAATTTAATAAAAAGATTGGGGCAGTTTCCCGCCCCAATAAAGGCTAGATTGCAATCTAGCTAACAGCTGTTTTAAGAAGAGTAAACGCCTCGGGCAATACAACTTGACCACCCACACGCTTTTTAATAATAAAACCTGTCTGATCATAATCAGCATACTTTTCAACTAAACGCTGAACAGTCACGCCTGAACGATCACGGATTTTATAACCCTTTCTAAAATCACCTAAAGCGATAGAGAAAGAGTCCGCTGCAACATCTGGCATACCTTCAGGATTAACCAAAGGACGACCTAATAAAGTAGCAGGATTGCCAGGCTGTACAGGCGGTTGCCATAAATACTGACCGTTGCTGTCTTTAAGCTTACGAACATCACCTTCAGTGGTGCTATTCATTGCCCAGGTAGCATTTCGACGGTAAGTTTTCTTCAATGACTGAAGCATAGTAATCAATGCATCAACACCATTGTTAGAACCATCAAAAATAGCACCAGCAACACCAGTAGGTACGTAATTTGCCTGAACACGAATATCAGCCAAGAAGCCCTGTGGTGAGTTGTTACCAGCTCCAATTGCAAACGCATCATCTTCAGCTTCGGCAATTGCCATACTAAACATATCGCGTAATTCTGCCCAAATATCAGCTGCAGAATCATCAAGCGTGTTATTTGCAATTAGCGTTAATGCTTTAAGGTCAAAGATTTCTAAACGCTCACCACCAGCAGCTAATTCCTGTGGAGAAATAGCAAGGTTACGAGTGCCCCATGCAACAACTGGCTTAGATAAAGCCGCTAATTGAACCGTATCACGCCCCGTTGCTGCAACATTACACAGAGGTCGTAATTCTGCTTCATTGTATGCATTGGTGATGATTTCAGTTTCAAAGGTCGTTGGAACCAGAAATCCACCATCCACATCAGAAGAAGAGCTTAATGCTCTGACTTCTTCAGGCGACATTTGACCATTACCACTCGACCCAAAACGTAAAAACTTAGTAAATGCAGCTTGACGCAATTCCATTTCAGGATCATCAACCGCACCTACACCAGCAGCACTAGGACGCTGACTTGCTTTTAACAGGTCATCGTATTTACTGCGCAATTCAGTTAAATCAGTGTTAATTTTTTCAACTGCTTCAACAGTCAATGCAGAAGCTTCGCCATTTTTGCGTACTTCTTCAATCTGAATATCGACATGTTCTTTCAGTGACTCATGCGCTGTACGCATTTCATCAAAGACTTTTTTAATCTCATTAGTCTGAGGCATTACTTTTCTCCAATCGTTTGTTCATTTTTAAAATAATCAATCATTTCAGTAATGGTGTCTGGCTCAGACTGTCTTTGTTCGACGGGTTTGAGTAAAGCCAATACTCGTTTTTTCTCAGAATCGCTTAAACCATCCCGAAGTTCTGCACAAAGTGTTTCGACGGCTTTGTTGCGCTGGCTTCTGTGGGCTAGGCTGATTGATTCTGAAAGTGACTCTAGTGAATTCCTGTTTTCGATCAAATTACCTTGTCTCAATTCTGATAATTCAGCCTGGGTAAAAGATGTTTCCATTGCTATATCATTAACCGACTTTCTTTGTTCCATTAGAAAATCATTAAATGCATTTGATAGCTCATTACCGAATGGTGCTGAGCGCATTTCGTCACTCCAGTAACGAGCAATCCATTTGTTTGCAAATTCAAGGTAGGCGGCATGATGATCTGACAAGGCTTTGTCTAACATGCCGATAACATTATCTTTAGTGGATTCGTCACTCCACCAAATATCGGACAGTGTTGAGTTAAGTGCGTATCTTAGGTTGTCTCTTTCAGCGTAAAGCTCTTCATCAAATAAAGACTCACCAAAGTCAGTAGCGCGTACACCAGTAATGAGTGCCGCATCATTAGCAGGAAATGTAACGGGGCCAAACTCGAAAAGCTGAACCTCTCTAATTTCACGAACACCATTTGCAAAGCCTTCTTTGATAGAACGAAAGCCGAACGATAAGCCATCAAGCGTTCCATCCTTCATAAACTCATAGGCTTCTTTGGCTTTATCGACAGCAAGATTAAGTTTTCCTTTACCAAAAACACCGTGATCATCTTCTCGCAATTCTAGTGATGAACCGATTAAGTGTTCATGATCAAAAAACACCTTAACTTTTGAGCCGCGTTCCTGGATTGTTTTCTTGAATGAACCGCGCTTGAATGTTGAGTTCCAGTCATCCACCGTATCCCAGACGGTTAAATACCCTTCAAACGTGCCATCTTCATTAACAGCTCTTAACTCACCAATTGAACGGGTTTCTTTTTTACCAGGCATTGTGCTTAACTCTTTGTGAATACTATTGGCTACAGATTAAAAGAGTTAGCTGTTGTTTACCAGTAGGATTTAATTGTTTATAGAGGTTAGCCGTGAATATTTTACGGCAAAAAAAAGCCCCGTATAAAACGAGGCTTTTAAAGTAAGTTGCTATAGTTTATGGTGGGTTGCTTGTATAAGTTATTTATTTCTGAATATACCCAGCCATACTAATATTTCTACTAACATTTAGGACAGATCATAGCAAAACCAACAACTTCATCTATTTCTCCATTAAATTATTTTAGTCACAACGGTTTGCCAAAGTGTTAGTTTTTTTACATATTCGTCACGCCCTAACTCTTTGGCAATATCGTTATAAGAAACTTCTTTTAGAATATCAAACCCATTGTCTGGTATTGCACACAACTCAGAGAGTTTTTTATTATATTTTTTTAAGGTAATGCTTTGGTTTCCTGCTAGTTGCATAAACCTAATAAATAACATTTCTCCGTCTTTAGCTTTTTCAACGGGGTGCAGTGTGTGGTTTAAGACGACACAGACCGCTACAACCAGTGCAGTATAGGCTGCAAGCTGAGTGTTATCAGAAAGATAAGCAGCAAATGCAGTAGACCCCCCCAGCAATTCAATCATTGATATTAATGTTGATAATTTTCGCCATGAATTGGCGGCTCGCTCATTGTATCTGGCACCATAACGGGCGGAGAATTGAGCTTCATATAAAGTTTTATAATGCATGATTAACCTTTTTCAGGAGGTTGAGGTGGTGGCCTAGGGGGTACGCTACTTCTTTTTTCAATCATCATAAACTTAACAGCTTATCTCCATAGTTTCTCCGTTAAGTGTAGATGGTTTTTTCTTTTGTCTATGCTATTCAATACTAGCGGTAAGTGAACACCGGCAATTAATTCTATCACCAGGTGCAATACCCTGATCAAGTGGATAACGTGGTGCTGGAAAACCAGGGAATTGTGAACTAAATCGATCATCAAGCAATACTTTTTCACCATCCCTGTTTTGATGCTCTTGCCTAACTTCAAAATCAGAATCACGCCAGACTTTATGCGTAGCGCCTACGCTTCTAAAGCCCTCTATTTGCCCAATGCTCTGAGCTGTACCCACCGTAGTTCTGGCAATTCTTAAAGCTCGACCAGGTGAAAATGCACCAATATCAATAATAGATTGCTGCATTTCATTAACAGTCTGCCCCTCTTCCTCTCCATTAAGTACCGCATCAAGAATATAACTGGCTGTTGATTTATTGATTAATGATAGCTCGGTTAAAATAATTCCCTCTTGCTCAAGAAAATTATCAATAGCTCCTGAAATATTCGGGTCAATTTTACGCGTTTCAAAATCAACATTAGCCCCACGCTCATCAACCAGTACTGAGCCAGCAAAAGTATAAGCAGAGGTTTTATAAGAAACTTCAATCGCGGCTTCCATGCTACTGCTGTTATTTCCCAACACGCCTGCAACATCTTCATTATTTTCCATTGCTGCAAATATAATGGCCTGCTGATCAAGCAACGCTTTATGAAACATTGAAGATTGTTTTTTAGCCATTGCCTCCTTTTTATCAATCTCCTGCTGTATGTTCCTCTGCTCGAACTTTTTTAGCATCAAAGCATCAGCCCCTCTTTTTTCTGTGACTGGCTGTGGCTGTGGAGTAATTGATTTATCCCAACCTTCGTACTCAGTAACACCAAGGGTTAACATTTCATTAACAACACTAACAGGTACGCCCATATCCACATAGACCTTGGCTATATCAGCCTTTTCTTTTTGGTCTTGCTTTAATGCTGCTATACCTGAAACATCGTAACCAATTTTATAACCATCCTGAAGATATTCAGCCATAGAATGATTAAGCGTGTCTTTCAGGTCATCAAGAATCGGTATTAATGTCAGTTCCCAGAAAATACGCATGCCATTAGCGGTATTATTGTAAGTGCTTGCTTCTTGTGATCCTGCAATTTGTGGCGGTATACCAAAGATTGAGTATATTTCCTCACGATTAAATTTTCTTGAGGTAATAAAATCCATTTCAGCCGGTGTTAAGCTTAAACGCTGATACTTTGCATTGGAGCCAATCACGCCAATATCACGAGCATTGCTTTTTCCAGAAAACAATTCTTTAATTTTCTGCTTAATCGTATTGTAAGAGGTTGGGTCTAAATCTCGGTCAAAGGTAAATACACCGTCAAGAATTCCACGGTTCTGCATCGCGGCCTTATTCCAGTTCTGCTGCTCTACGTCAATATCAACCGCTTTTGCTGCAACCTGTAATGGTCCAATGCCTTTAATCGGGTTTGACGGATCTATAAACCGAAATGAAATAATATTTTCCGGTGTAAATTCAGGTGAAATTAATTTCTTGCCTTTTTCATCAATAATTTCATAAGCTGAAATTAACTCAGAAGGGTCCTTGCTGGCTATCGGTGAAATTCTGTCTGGTGACACCGGCCATAATTCAGCAACACCCGTAGAATCAAAAACCATCTTTACATACGCCTCACCTGATAATTGTTCCCAGGCGCTTAGTAATTCAAAAAAATCTTGTCGGCTAAAGCTTGGGTTCGGGTTTCTAAGTAATTGCGTTATGGGATGATCAACAATAATCTCCCCCTCTTCTGTTTCAACATGCCAGGGTATTGAAGCAACATTTCGAGAAATCATTGAAACTGCTTTAAACACCCAGCCAGAAACTCTATACCCTTCAGATACAGCCTTTCTGGTCGTCCAGTTTGTCCAGCTTGCAGCCGGTGTTTTATATTGCTCAATATACGATGAGGCCATGTTTCTTTTATTCATTACTTACTCCAAGCGAATTGTAATAAAGATTATTTTCTAAATATTCAATAACGGCATGATGTGGTATTCGTCTGTGCGTCCCGACAAGATAACACTCAAGTCCCTCTTTCTTTTTTGGTTGCCATTTCTCACACAAATAAATTACCGTGCTGTTTGAAATGCTAAGCAGCTTGCTTATATTCCCTGTTGTGTAAGCTGATTGTTTTGTTACACCAGAATTAATCAACAATTTTTCTACCGTTTCTTCATAAATGCACATAATTATCCGATTAATATTTCAGTTGGTTTTTTTGCCCAGTTTAAAAACTGTGATGTACTATCTACCTGGTCGTCATGCTTAGCCATTGGAAACATAAATAATTCTGATTCATAAGCAGGCAGCCATGGTGCAGATTCTGGCAACCATACTCGCCCGCTTTCAATAGCAGATGATGCTGAATACATTCGTGTTTCTTTATCATCAATGGGAAGTATTGCAATAATAGGTATTGCCGTTTCCTGCCTTAATTCTTGAATTAGTGATTGTCCCGATGCTTTGTCTTCAATCAATACAACATCAGGATTAAATTCAGCATATTTACTTTTTATATGCCGCTTAACCGTGGGGTAGTCACCGCGAAAAACAAAGCTATCTACCAGGTAATATCCGGCTTGAACTTCTAGCCATGTTGTACATACGCTGGGGTCATTTATTTGTTTGGTTTTGAAGGCTGTGTCCCATGATTGAACAATTCTTATAGGGTTCGCCGGTAGTGTTTTGTATCGTGACCGAGCAAACCATGCTAACTTAATCATTCCGCCTTCTTTGGGAGCTGGCTCTTGCATATATTGACCGGCGAAAACATAAGGGTTGGCATTTTTCAAACGATCAAGCTCTAACATGCTGTGCTTAAACCCCCACAAAGGTTCATTATTCTCATCAATAGCTGGTATCTTTAGCAGGTCCCAATGTTCACCATTCCCCCCGTCAAGCAGCCAGCCGCTTAAATCTTCCTGATGTAATCGCTGCATAATGACAATAATCGGTGTATCAGGTGAGTTTGTTCGACTCTCTAAGGTGGTTGAAAACCAATCAATTACATTTTGTCGCATAACATCGCTGGTTGCCTCCCCTGCCTTATGCGGATCATCAATCAAAATACAACCCGCAAAATAACCACGCATTTTTCCCGCACCATAACCGGTTATGGTGCCATCCGATCCAGTGGCATAAACACACCCACCCTGCACTGTTCTATATTCATCCTTGGCATTAGAATCACTCATAAAAACAGGCAGGCCAAATATTTCAGCATAACGCTCATGAGTCATTACAGTCCGAGCATTCCAGGTGTTATTCGTTGCCAATCGCTTTGAATAGCTAGCATGGATAAAATCACAATCAGGAAAGTTACCCATGCACCAAGCTATAAAATTAACTACCGCTACTTCAGTTTTACTGTAACGAGGCGGAATATTAATAATCAAGCGCTTTATATTCCCGATAACCACCTGTTCTAACTTGTCACAAATTAATGCATGGTGGCTATTAACAATAAAATTAGAACCTTTACGCGCTCTAAACATTTCCACTGTGAATGACAATAGGCTAGCTCGGCAATCAGCAATAGCTTCTGCATCAAGCATGTTTTCGCCTCAGCGCATCTAGCACATCATTTGGTTGTATGATGCTTTGCTGTGCGTTGGTATTATTAATAGTGGTTTCTGTTTTGGGTGCATGCCTTTGGTTAAATCCAACAGTAACGCTGTGCCTATCGACCCCTTCACAAATCGCCTTAAAATCAACCCCGGATTCTGAGCTACCCATCAACTCATTAGCTTTTGTCATTGCCTTCTGACTGAATGATTTAAGATTTTTTGCAAACTCGGTGCGCTGAATAACTTCCTCATTAAAGATGTGTAGCTGTGGTTGCGTTAAGGTTGCTTTGTAGCCCTCAATATCGCTTGCATTCTGTGCAACCACGGTTGCAGAACCGCGCTCCCATCCGTCATTTTTTGCCCGTCGTGAAATACTTCCTTTGTTTATCCCCGTCTCTTTTTCAATAAACCTAATGGGCTTGTCTAACTCAAATAAAATTCTTGCCGTATCCCAGTCAAGCTTTGCTTTTTTCGCCATTACTTATTCATCAACCAGAATTCTTCAGGCACTTGCTTATCCTGCTTGGGCAACCACCCACGCAAACGCCCCACTGTTAAATTAAACCGCTCAAGCAATTTCAAATCCTTAAAATAAAAATGAGCCGTGCCTTTTTTGTAAAATCTGACATCGAAAAAAGTACTTTCTAATTTGATACCAGATAAACATTCTTCGCTTTCCGCAATATCGATAATACTGTTATATTTTTGTAACCCCGATAAGTGAGACATCACACGCTCAATATCTCTGATTTTATTCTTAGCTGCATAATGAATCTCAATACCGCCTGCCCATTTCACTTCAGTCATATTAGGCAAGACGATGCGTTTATTAATAAAGAAATAGTCGTTGCTTTTCCAACCCTCAATATAAACCCGGTTGTCTTTGTTGTAACGGGTCATCTGATCGAATACATCAAGTAAGCATTGCTCAATAATGCTATCGAAATTCATCACCAGATTTTTAAGAAATTGGTTTATATTTGACTCGGTAAATTCAAGCTTTGACGTAAGTTCATTATTTGAATGCAGCCCTTTTCTCACTGACTCGGTAGCGTACTTATCAAAATCAGCCAGATTGATTACACCGCGCCAAGCACCCTGTCTAAGCTGGTCAATAAATTCGTTAAGACTGGCTTTCACAGAATCTGTTTTATCAGTTCCATCACCCAATATCAAGCTTGTGTAGTAATCAGCCTCAGCATGATTAACCGCCGCTTTTCTCTTGCAATCAATCGCCTTGTTATAGGCAGTCACCATATTTTTAATCTTTGCTTCAGGTATCGCTATTTGCTGCCCAGCTTCATGCTCGGTTTCATTGATTTCAGACTCAGCCAGCCCATCAAAATATGAATTAACAGAATTACGTTTTTTCAAATGAATTAAGGCAATTTCTACCCCCGTTTTCCTATCAGCATCGACAAACGCATTTTCAATAAATTCTACAGTTCCATTGTCATGAATTAATTTGTTAAGCAACACCCTGTCCTGATAGCATGGGTTTTTAATCGATTCTGCATTGACGATGGCTATAACATCACCGTTATAGACAATATCAAAGGCCTTAAGAACATGAGCAACTCCCGCGCTGAACGGTGGGTTCATGATGATCGTGTCATACTGTTTTGTCGGCTGATACGCCATAAAATCAGAATCAATCACATCAAAACCTTTGCCAGACAAAGTTGCTTGTAAGGTTCCATCCAGCTCAATGCAATCAATCTTTTGTCCGTATTGAGAAAACTTATTCCTTACCGCTTCAACTAAATCACCTTTACCCGCGCTAGGCTCAAGTATCAACCGGCTAAAATTAGCATCGATCATGCAAGCCATTTTTATAGCCAGGCTTCCAGGTGTTGGATAATAACCCTGATTGAACACAATTAGTTCCCAGCAATTATTTTCAAAATATCAGCTAATCCCAGTTGATTAATAGCCAATAAACCAGCAGCTCCGTAAGCAGCCCACTTGGTTTTCATGATAGTTTCTAAAATAATCTTTTGCCTTTCCTCTACTTCATCGAATTTATCACACATTTTTTTCATCCTGTATTGAGTTGATTTATTGATTTGCTCTAATACTAAAATTCTGTCACATTCGTTATTGCTCACCACCGCCCCCTTTGTAAAACAACCAGCCAAACGCTCTAACACTGGCATAAACCATGTCTTTTTTCCAGTTGGGCGCACCTAAACTATCCATCGCCCACCAAAATAACGAATCTGCTTTTTCTCGCGTCATGCCATGCACATTGCATAAATCAGAATACAACCAATCATGCAGCACCGCCGCCTCTCTGATATGTTTACCGTTATCGTCAATTAGCCATTTCATGAAAAAGGGGATAGATGCAAAATCGGTAATAAATCCCTTGGGGACAACGTAATATTTACGATCCGGCGCATGATGAAAACTTAGCGGCATGACTAGCTGGTATTTGTTTTTTCCTCGTATTGCTACCAGCATAAGTTTTGATCTAAACGACATCAGGCAACTCCGTTATGTTTTAGGCTGTAATGATTCCCGTCCGCTCCAGGTTTGAAATCACCACCCCAAGTCCCGCCCATTTTTTTCCAGTATTTACCGAGCTTTTTATGGTCTGCGCTGCTGGTTAAATAAACCCCATCCCTAAACAGGTTCAGGTCAATTGCCAGACGGTTTTTATGTGCTGATACGCTGCGACCATATGAGATTTTTACGCCTTGTTTTCCATGGCTTCTTGGGTCGCGGTAGGTATCCCCTAGAGTAACCTCATAACCTTCGCTTGTTGCGTGGGTGATTAGTTTTGCTACCATTCTTGCAAAGTGTGATTGTTTTTCTCTTAGTCTCATTCTTCTTCCCCCAGTTTTCTTATCAAAAATAAACGCAAACGATCCAGTGAAACAATTACAGCTACAGTCGCAGCTGAACAAAAAATTGTTAGAATGAAAACACCCAGGTATTCGTTCACCGGACCCCTTTACTGGCTGTTACTTTTGTTTGGTTGTTGTATTGCCCTCGATTAGCATAGCTTGCATGATCTGGCACAGGCTCAACCCTAAAGAACTTAACCTGCCCTATTTTTTGACCAGGCTTAATTAACAATTCATGCCACCTGGTAACATTCTTTAGCTCAAGCGTTAATCTTGAATTGGACCATCCTGGGTCACAGAACCCAGCCAGCATGTGTTGTAAACCATTTCTAGCCATGCTCGACTTTAGAACGTACTCAGCAGCTATGTTATTGGGTAGATTAAACACCTCTACCGTACTAGCCAGTATAAATTCACCAGGCTTGAGAACATAGCCACCTTCATCTATAACAATTTCCTTAGTCGCTATGTTTTCTTTATTAGCCAGACTAACAACATTGCTATATCTAGCCGGTGTATCTTCAATCATAATCACATCGTGCAGCGTCAAATCAATTGATGCTCCATTGATGTTACTAGGATGAGCATTAATTACGCCTTGCTCTACCAGTTCACATAGTTCATTGTGGGATATTAGGCTCATTCCACTTCCTCAAATTTTTCATAAAAATCATGTAAACAACAGCTCCAAATATTACTGTCAGAATCAGCATAAACCGCTTGCTCTATCCATCCATCCTTTGTTGCTGCTTGATTGGTAATATGTAGCAGTCGATACTCATTGCCGGACTTCTTGTGAATGTATTTTTTGTTTATAACTGTAATCACTCACCGTCCTCAGTCATAATTTCAAGTTCTCGCTGTGCAGCACTAATAATGTCGTTTAAATCCTGGCGCTTATCCTTGTAACCCCTGCGTCCCGCCATAAGGCATTTTTTTAGGATGGTAAACAGGGCGGGGCAGTCCATTTCGTAAACCCTGGCAATTCTGAACGGGTCTAGCTGAATGCCTTTGTGTGAGTGGCGATAGTGTGCGCCTGGGTCTTTTTCCTTATTGCCACCACTCCCATTTTCAGCTAAATGGTCTGCACTAGAATCTGACTGCTGCGCCTCCCTCATTTTTATGAGTTCGCGCTCAAACTTTGTTGTATTAACCATTCCATTATCAATTATGCTGCCGCTCATTCTGGAAACCTGCCAGTCCTGGTGTAATAAATAAACTCTAAATTCTTCAATCTACGCTCAGCTACATCTGTTATTGACTTGCACAAACCATGGTGTGACTGCATTTGTTTAATACGCAACCTTGCTTTTAGTGCAATGCGTTTACAGTCAGCCACCTCATCACGCATATAATCAATATCCTGCATGGGATGGCTAAATAGATTAATCGGAGGAAACTTAAACTCTGCCCATTTCATACAGCCTGCCTTTTAACGATTATGTATTCATTGCAGCAATTACGCACTCTTCAGGTCAATAATAATTAAATCCAGCACCTCTGAAATAGATTCATCCATTAACCCTGACAAACGATCTAAAACACCAATCTTCAAATCAACATTATCAAACGACTTTGTTTTTAAATCCGACTCAAGTTTATTGAACGCTGCATCTAAATTATCTTTCTCTTCCATAACAACCTCTTTAATTTCACCCGCTGAATCTAGCGAGTCAGTTTTTAAAATATCACTCTCATCCAGACCGTATTCAATAACGCACTTGTTACGCCCCTTGTCTGAAATACTGTATTGATGATTGTTAGTGCAAGTAATAGATCCCGCTTTACGCATTGCTATTAACGCTGTAACTATCTGTGCTTTTATAGCACCTATATCATCAACCAGTTTAACCACACGTACTGGGTTTTTGTTGATATACAAATACTCAAGAATTTCTTTTTCGCGTTTCATTTTTTAATGATTTTTACCGTGTTACTCTGCTCACAATTATACCACCATTGTCCCCTATAGAAACATTCAATCTAGCGTTATCAACTCCACTGGTTATAAAAATTACCAAAGAAATTTTAACTGTGCTTTAATGAAGTCTTGTTTTTGCGAACACACTAACCACAATGACTAATACTGCCCAAGCCTTAGCTGCGAGGCTTAAATCTCTACGCGCTAAAAAGAAAATATCCCAAGATAAACTTGCCGAACTCTCTGGCATACCTCGTAACACTATTGCTAAGATTGAAACAGGAGGAATACTCCGGCCTCATCCTGATACCATTACCGCATTAGCCCTACACGTAGGCTCAACATTCGATTTTCTATCGCTAGGCGTTGTTGCTGTCGATAGATTTGATGATGATGTTCGCTCTGCTGCAATAGCCATGCAACGACTCCCTTTTGATGATCGTAAAGACCAGGCTAAAATATTAAGCCTGGTGTCATCAAGCAAGCCATTACATGAAATGCTATTAATGCTAGAACAATTACCCGAAAGCAGACAAAAAACGCTTATCAATGCTTTCTGTATGATTGTTAATTAATCATTCAATATGGAATATCATCATTAAAATCATTGTAATTAGGCTGGTTTTGTCCTTGTGCGTACTCATTCGCCTGTGCCTGTGTTTTTGCAGCACCACCATCACCAGACTTTTTACCACAAAAATCGAAACTTTCTACCATGAACTCGCTAGAATAATGCTTTTTCCCATCTTTCTCATATTCACGCTGTCTGAATTGGCTTTTAGTAATAATAATCTCTGAACCTTTTTTAAAGTGTTCAGCAATCACTTCAGCTCTACGACCAGTTGCAACCATGCGTAGCCAGTCGGTACGTTCCTTTTGCTCCCCTGTTTGTTTGTCTTTCCATCGGTTTGATGAAGCTACCGAAAAATTAACAACAGCAGTCCCATCTGGAAACGCTCTTAGCTCTGGGTCCTGACCAATATAGCCGTGACAATTAAAATTTTGACTCATTTCTCGCCTTCCTCTTCTAGTTTTTTTACTAATAAATCTACTGGATAATCCAGTTCTTCCGCTATTGGACCAGCACCATGGCCACTGATGCTAAACATAAACCCGTCTATTCTTGATAGTGCCCTAATTATGTTTATGGTTTCTTCTCTTGTTAAAGCAATCAACT
>Ga0164315_10000305_pt1 | contig 32682 bp, 25 predicted proteins | sample GuaBasSedimGuay6_FD_113737 | JGI IMG/M metagenome (GOLD analysis project Ga0164315, IMG submission 113737) | Subseafloor sediment microbial communities from Guaymas Basin, Gulf of California, Mexico - Guay6, Core 4569-2, 0-3 cm | ecosystem: Environmental > Aquatic > Marine > Hydrothermal vents... | reverse complement strand
TATCAAGGAAACCTATGTCTTCGATTCCAAAGCGACTAACAAAAATGCGTTATTTGATCCTTATGTGAAAGCGATTCGCTGGGCAACGGATCGAATTGATAGGGAAGGTATTGTGGCCTTTGTCACGAATAACGGATTTTTAGATAACCTGGCTTTTGAAGGTATGCGTAAGCATTTAGCGCAAGATTTTTTGAAAATCTATGTTTTAGATTTAGGGGGTAATCTGAGGAAAAATCCGGGCAAAACCTCCAATGTTTTTGATATCAAAGTGGGTGTGAGCATCACCTTTCTGGTTAAAAGTCTTTCAAAAGAAAAAGGTATTTTTTATGCCTGTCTTGATGAGAGTTTGAGTAAAGCCGACAAATTGCAGACACTGGAAAATCAGCAACAGATTAGCGGTATCACTTGGGAAAGGATTGAGCCCGACAAGAATCAGGTTTGGCTTAATCATGGCTTGCAATCCGAATTTGAGGATTTTGTTCCATTGGGTGTCATGGAAGAAAAGCGCCTTAAAACGGAAGTTGAAGGCGTTATTTTCAAGCACTATAGTAATGGTGTCAAAACAAATCGTGATGTGTGGGCTTATAATTTCAACCCACAAAAATTGGCAGAAAACATGCAGCGTACCATTGCTGTCTATAATCAACAGGTTTCAAAATTGTCAAAATGGATCGCTAAAAGGAGTAACCGTACTCGCTTTGATAAATTAACTGAAAACGAGCAAAATCTCAAAATTGATAATTTTGTTCTATATGATGACAGCCAATTAAATTGGTCAGAAAGTTTAAAATCCCATTTAAAACGAGGGCATTTTGTTGATTTTGAGAGCAGTAATATAAGACATGCCTTATATCGCCCATTTACTCGAACGCATCTCTATTTTGAACGGACATTTAATGAACGGGTTTATCTTTTTCCGTCTTTTTTTCCGACATTAGACACAGAAAATAGAATCTTATGTGTGGGTGCTTATGGCAGAAAACCCTTTTCGGTTTTAATGGCTGATAGAATCACTGATATTAATTTTTATGGTGATCCACAACAATCGTTTTCTTTTTACACCTATTTGGAAGACGGCACGAACCGCATCGAAAACATCACCGACTGGGCGTTGAACCATTATCAAAAACATTACCTTGATTCTAGCATTACTAAATGGGCGATTTTCTATTACGTTTATGGGTTACTACATCATTGGGGTTTTAGGGAAAAATACGCGGCCAACCTGAAGCGCGAATTACCGCGTTTACCGATGGCCCCTGATTTTTGGGCTTTTGCCAAAGCGGGCGAAACCTTAGCTGATTGGCATCTTAATTATGAACAGCACTCACCCTATCCACTCAACATGATTGAAAACCCCAAGCTGCCGTTTAGCTTGCGTGTTTCAAAAATGAAACTCTCTCCTGATAAAAAACAATTGATTTATAACCACTTTCTGACTTTAGACGGTATTCCAAAACCCGTTTTTGATTACAAACTCGGTAATCGCTCTGCGTTAGAATGGGTGATTGATCAATATCGTGTGAAAGTGAATAAAAGAAGTGGAATTATTAATGATCCGAATCAAAAAGACGATGAAGAATATATTGTCGAATTGGTGAAAAAGGTGATAACGGTGAGTTTGGAGACAGTGAAAGTGATTGAGAAATTAGCTGATTTCAAATTGAGAACTAAAACTCGATGATCACGTTTTTAGTCTGACAATAATAACGAAAAGCGATTGTATATCAAAAAGGATTTGAAAGCTTATTTTTAGAAAGTGTACTACTTTTATTAGAAAAAAGCATGATTGTAATAGATTTTGAAAACACCGTAAATAATGTGGATTTCCATTATTTGAAAGGGCGAACACGATCGGGTTGCCCTCCCCTTACGGGAAGTTATAATCAGGTAAAAGCTTCTCTACCTGAAATTAAATCGAAAAGATGAGCTATTTTTTTGTCATTGCAGTATTTAAAAAAAATTTTTGAACGTGAATTTTATGCTCATTTCTAAAATCCTTTATTATATACAATCCTTGTAGTTTGGTATGATGCAGTAGATCGAAAACTAAAACCCTCTTTCATGCAAAAGTTTAGCGAAGTTAAACTTATACTGAAAAATTGTTTTATATCATTAATGAGTTGTGAGTGCCCTGATAAATAAAATATTAACGAATTAACGAATTAACGAATTAACGAAGGGAACGAATGAACTCCTTTTTCGTTCTACTGATCGATCTTTCTTTTGACTTTCATTGGCTAGCCATTCACTATTAGCATTATATCAAGTTCAAAAACACATACAAATTGATCAGTATGATAGGATTAGACAAGGCGTACAACAGACTGAATATAAGGTTTTATCGTTTTTACCATCATGTCAAATTCAGAATGAAAAATGAACAATCGTTAGTTTTCATTCAATATTTCACATTTCACTTAACAAGTTTTTGCGCGCAAAAACTTGATGTTCAAGTTTTTTCGGTAGAAAAAACTTCACAGAGTATAAGTTTTAGATTAGATATTAATGTTTTTGGTTATAAAACGCCGTGTCAAATCGTGTGTTTTATGCCATCGGATTTCAAAACGGATAGATGGGGAAAGGGGCCTAAAATATTAAACCTTGACAAGCGAATCGCAGACTCATAATCAAGTTTATCCCATTCCTTTATCCCTGATAACTGATTTCCAGGCTCAAGTTTTTGCGCGTAAAAACTTGTTAAGTGGAATTGATAATTGATAATTGATTTTCGGAGTCAATGTATGAAGCGTGTGCATCAATCACTAAGCATAGTCGTGCTGATCATTACGGTGGTTGTGGTAGGATGCGCCGGAGTACCGACGCAAGAAATGAGTGATGCCCGTCAAGCGATGAAAGCTGCCCGTGATGTCCAAGCTGAGTATTATGTGCCCACTTTCTGGGCAAAAGCTTCACAAAAATTGGCGCAAGCAGAACAATATTTAGAGGCCGGTCAATTCTTCCAAGCGCGTCTGATTGCAACATCAGCATTGATACAGGCTGTCGATGCACATAATACGGCCGTTGCCATAAACCGGGCTAAAAGAGTTTGGCAAGAAATAAAAAGCCTTATAGATCATAATGGCATAGAAGGGCGTGCATTATTGGAAAAAGCGCAACAGGTTGCGCGTCAAGGGAACGTTGAACAGACTATTGCTTTTGCTAATGAGGTTTATTATGAGGGTAGGGTAACGCTTAACCTTGCACAACTTGAGCGGGCTAAATTTTTGATTGAGCTTTTGAAAGTGCGACAAGCAGAATTAGAGCCTTTAGAGCTTATCACCCTCACAGATGCCGAAATGGCTTTTCAAAGTCAGAAGGGAAAAAAGGCTTACGATTTAATCAATAATTTGTACAACTCATTACCTTATGACTTACGCATTAACAAGTTAAATTAATTTATGATTCAGTAGAGACGCGATGCCTCGCTCGAAGTCTCGCTCGAAGTCTCGCGTCTTATGATAGAGACGCTTCGCAATAGCGTCTCTACATCTAAGTACTGAATCATAAATTTTCTGGTATTTTAATAGAAGCAACCATAAGAGGGGCAACCACAAGGGATTGCCCCTACAAGCGCGCCCGTAGGGGCAATCCCTTGTGGTTGCCCTTTGCGATAAAATACCTGTTTATTTGTGCTTCAGTACTTAAAATATTATAGAGACGCTTCGCAATAGCGTCTCTACATCTAAACAATTAGAAATTCATTTAAATTCATTTATGATTTAGTGAGTTATAAATTTTTTTAAAACGATCAAAACGTAGAGACGCGATGCTTCGCGTCTCATCGCGAAGCGTCTCTAGCATCGATTAGATTTAAAAGAATTGAATAAATGGGTATGAAATGAAACAATTGAAGGCAGAATTGATCCGTTTTAATTGCCCATTGTCAAAAATTTTTCCAAACAAACCTCTGTACTAGGAATCATTCCACCATGAAAACTTTTGCCGATTTGTCTATCAAGCGCAAGTTAATTCTGATCACCTTGTTAATTAATATGATCACATTGCTGGCAGCTTCTGCATTTTTTGCCGCTAACGAAGTAATATCCTTACGCAAGGCGATGGTGCGTGAGATTTCGGTATTGGCGAAAGTCATTGGTGCCAATACCCAAACGGCATTGCTCTTTTCGTTACCCACGTCATCCGTTCAAACCCTTAATGCTTTGCAAACTGAATCCCAGGTGATGGCCGCCGTTATTTACGACCATTCTGGTCAAGTATTTGCTGAATATAGACGCGAAGATGTTAAACATTTTTTTCCCCCACTTGTGCAAGAAACCCAGTATCATTTTGATTCAAACCACTTGGGTTTATTTGAAGAAATTATAAATCGCACTAACAATAAAAAAATAGGTACCGTCTATATTCAATCTGATTTAAATGAACTCAATCAATTACTTATAGAATACATTTACATTATTGTAATAATTTTGTTAATTTCATTGTTGCTTGCGTTGTTGTTGTCTGTCAGACTTCAAACGGTGATTTCTAGGCCTATTTTACATTTACTGAAAACGGTTAACACGGTGACTTGGAAAAACGATTACACTATCCGTGCTAAGCCATACGGCCGTGATGAGCTAGGGATGCTGATTGACGGTTTTAACGACATGTTGGCAAAAATCCAAAATCGTGATGACTTGTTAGATCGTCATAGTGAACATTTAGAAGAACAAGTCAAATCTGCACAGTTATCTCAAATCAATTGTGAGCTAGAGAAAACAGTGCTTGATTTGCAAAAAGCGATGGCAGACGCTGAAGTGGCGAATCAAGCCAAAAGTGAATTTTTAGCGAATATCAGTCATGAAATTCGTACACCTTTAAATGCCGTTATCGGGATGAGTGGCTTGATACTTGATACTAACTTGACTCCAAAACAACGTGATTTTGTGGAAACAGTACGCGCAGGTGGTGATACATTGCTATCTTTGATTAACAAACTTTTGGATTTTTCTCAAATTGATGCGAGTCAATTAGAATTAGATAAACACACTTTTAATTTACGTGATTGTGTAGAAGAGGTGTTGGGTTTTGTCGCTCATCAAGCTGCTGAAAAACAAATCGAATTAGTTTATTTCATTGAAAAACAAGTACCGATACATTTATTCAGCGATGTGGCGCGGTTACAGCAAATTTTAATCAATTTGTTGACTAATGCCATCAAATTTACTGAGTCCGGAGAAATTATCGTACAGGTTTCGTGCCATTTATTGGAGCCTGAGCAGGCAGAGATACATTTTTCTGTAAAAGATACGGGTATTGGGATTCCAAGTGAGCGTATGGATTGTTTGTTTTTTAGCCAACTGGATAGCTCGATGACACGCCGCTATGGGGGAACAGGTTTAGGATTGGCTCTCAGCAAACAATTATGTGAATTGATGGGGGGCAATTTGTGGGTTGAAAGTGAAGTGGGCAAAGGTTCCACTTTTTACTTTACTGTCAAAGCCCAGATTGTTTCTGATAAACAAGCCCAAGCAGACAAATCACAAAACAAGTTTACCAATAAGCGGATGCTCATTGTAGATGATAATGAGCATACTCGCCATTTTTTGAATCAACATATGCAAGCTTGGGGAGTACACGTCACAGAAGCGCAATCTGGTGAAGATGCCTTAAATCAAATCAAAATGGCAGAACATCCTTTTGATTTAGCGATTATAGATAGGCAAATGCCTGTGATGGACGGTTTATCTTTAGCTCAAAAAATTCATAACTTGTTTCATTCTAAGCCATTACCTTTGGTCATGCTGACTTCAATTGAGAAACAGCCATCTGACATTGAGTTGGGGCTGTTTTCTGCCCGTTTAACCAAACCGGTCAAATATTCTCAATTGTTTAATTGTTTAGAAGATTTGTTTAGCAAGCGGGAAAACAAACAGCGTAAAACTATCCCTTTCGCAATCAATTCTGATTTAGCGAGAAAGCTACCCTTACAAATATTGTTAGCAGAAGACAATATGACTAATCAAAAGGTGGCATTGCTTTTCTTAGACAAGATGGGTTATTCAGCGGACGTTGTGGGAAATGGTTTAGAAGCCGTCAAGGCGGTAGCCAAAAAACCTTATGATGTCATTTTAATGGATATACAAATGCCAGAAATGGACGGTATGGAAGCCACTAGACGTATTCGTGAACAATGGCTTGGCCCTGCGAATCGTCCTTATATTATAGCTGTGACAGCACATGCGATGCTGGGTTATCGTGAGAAGTGTTTGGAAGCTGGCATGAATGAGTATGTTACTAAACCTGTGCGCCTAGAGGATTTGGCTGCTGCCATGATGCGTTGTCCAGAAATTTCAGAATTGAATGGATTCAATAACTTAGACGTGATGCCATCAGAAGTCAGGATGGCTTCTGGAGAAAAAAGCAGAACGACTGAAAACACTGCAAGCTTAGAGAAGGGTTCAACGGCAGAGGAGACATCGCCAATTCGTGCCGCCCTAGAAGAGTTAGCGGGTGAAGATGAACCTGAATTGCTCAATGAATTGATTCAAAGTTATCTTGACAGCAGCGACATTTTGATAATGGAATTACAAGCTGCATTCGCTTCCAACAATCCAAATCAACTTAAACACGCCGCGCATAGTCTCAAATCAAGTAGTGCCAGCTTAGGTGCTAAAAGCTTGGCTGATTTGTGTCAGCAGCTTGAACAACAAGGAAGAAGCGGTAAACTGAGCGGTGAAACTGAAAAACTACAACAAATGCTCTCTGAGTATACCCTTGTTAGTCGTCAATTATCTGTGATTCGTCAAACCTTATCAGATACGTTTTTAGAGCCCTCTGAACCCATCCGTTCAGGCTTCAAAGAGACTGAAAACTTTGATGTGACTTTGGAAACCACTTCACAACAGGAAGACGAGGCATTAAGAGAGCAAATTCGTAGAACCTTATATACGTTAACCGGTGAAGATGAACATGAATTTGTCAATGAATTAATTCAAAGCTATCTTGATAGCAGTGCTGGGTTGATCGCGCAATTACAAGGCGCAATAGCTGAGCAAAATCCGACTCAACTCCAATACGCGGTACATAGTCTTAAATCAAGCAGTGCCAGCTTGGGTGCTAAAAGGCTGGCTGACTTATGTCAGCAACTTGAGCTGCAAGGAAAAGCAGGTGAACTAAACGGCGCTGCTGAAAAAGTGCAATGGGTTTTATCCGAGTATGCGCGTGTCAGTTGTCAATTATCCCTAATTCATAAACCGTTATCAGAATCCAGTACGTTTAATAAAGAGATTCAAGAGCCTATTCGTTCTAGCTTCAAAGAGGCTGAAAATAACAATGTGACTCAGGCGAACCCTTTAGAAAGGGAAAAAGAGGCTTTACGAGAGCAAATCCGTACTGCCTTATATGCGTTAACTGGTGAAGATGAACCTGAATTTGTCAATGAATTGATTCAAAGCTATCTTGACAGCTGCACTGGGCTGATCGCGCAATTACAAACCGCAATAGCTGAGCAAAATCCGACTCAACTCCAATACGCGGCACATAGTCTTAAATCAAGTAGTGCCAGCTTGGGTGCCCAAAGGCTGGCTGACTTATGTCAACAACTTGAACAACAAGGAAAAGTGGGTGAACTGAACGCTGAAAAAGTACAACAAGCGATCACGGAGTATGCACTTGTCAGTTCTCAGTTATCCCTGCTCCGTGATCAGTTATCAGAACCTAGCGTGTTTTATAACCAAGACATTCAAGAAGCCATCAGTTCAGGTGTCACAGAGACTGAAAACAGTGAAGTTACCCTGCCATTGGAAGAAAAAAGGTTACAAGAACACATTTTGAATGCCTTATCTGAATTAATCGGTGCAAATGAACCTGAACTGTTCAAGGAATTGATTCAAAGCTATCTTGATAGCAGTGCTGTGTTGACAGCGGAATTACAAACCGCAATAGCTAAGCAAAATTCGACTCAACTCCAACACGCGGCGCATAGTCTTAAATCAAGTAGTGCCAGCTTGGGTGCTAAAAGGCTGGCTGACTTATGTCAACAACTTGAACAAGAAGGAAAAGCGGGAGAACTGAACGCTGAAAAAGTACAACAAGCGATCACGGAGTATGCGCTTATCAGTCGTCAGTTATCCAAGATAGGTCAAACATTATCAGATGATCCGACATTGACTCACGTTCAAAAATCCATCAGCATTCAGGAAACGAATACACAGCCAATCCCATCAGAAAACAGGTTACTAACGGAATTAGAAGCTGCAATCAAAAACACCTTATTTTCTCTGTTAGGAGAAGATGAGCCCGAAATCATTGCTGAACTGATTCAAACTTATGGTGATGAAAGTATCAAGTTAATCAATACTCTGATGGAAGCTGTTACAAGCGTTGATGCCAAAAAGCTAAAACCAGCCGCCCATAATCTCAAGTCTAGCAGCGGCAATCTCGGTGCCACTCAGTTAGCCCGTTTATGTCAAACATTAGAACAACACGCTCAGAATAATGATTTAACGAATAGTCCAGCCATTTTTGCTGAAGTGGAAGTCGAATATCAGCGGGTTATCATGGTATTACAAAGAATGCAAGATCAAACCGATGAGACAAAATCAGTTGAAGAAACCACACGGGTTTCTGATAGCAAGACGATGTCAATACTTGTGATCGATCTAAAAAACACCCTGAAGGCTTTAATTGATGACGATGATCCAACACTGATTAAAGAATTAGGAGAGGCCTACAAGGAAGATACCCGTGTTTTGATGAAATCAATAGGGGATGCAATCAGTAAAGGGGATGCGTCTGCATTAGCACAAGCCGCCTCTTTCTTCAGAACAAGCTGCCATAATCTAGGGGCCTATCGCTTATCTGAATTGGCCGTCAACTTGGAAAAACAAGCTCAAAAAGGCGTGAGCAATAGCACAGCACAATTCACACAACTTGAAGAAGAATATACCCATGTCTGCCAAGCTTTAGATCAAATCAGTGAAGCATCAACCTAATCTTTGTCGTAGGCGATTTATCGCCTGTCAAAGCGATAAATCGCGATAACAAAGATTCGCTATTGGCGAATCGGCTAATGAATCATTCTAGAAGCATAACCGAAATTCGAGTCATTTGATTGTTCATTCAACATCTCTTCAAAACACTGTTTACACTTCAATTCTATTGAAAAATCTAAGTGTTCTTCGGGATAGTTTTCTAGGATCGCGTTAACACAATTATCTCTTTCCTCTGGTGAAACAATAGCTTCACCGACTTGTTCATCATCACCATTAACGCGAAAAGAAACGATACAAACAAATTCTTCTCCATGTCCCAACCCTGCTGCGAGGTTGCCTATAAGAGGCTGTATTTCGGCAGGTTCTTCATTTTCCTTATACTCTTCAAGTAAATCAAACCATTCTTGGAGTTCAATATACTGCTGTTTCTTGCCAGAGTCTTTAGAAAAAACAATGATAATCGGTGTTTTAGGGGTAGGAAATTCGTCCGATGAATATTCAAGCCTCACAATATCCTCATCATTAAAGATAGCCTTGAGTTCGTTGGAGGATAAGCTCATGACTTGTGTGTCTTTTTGTTTTTGGGGATCGTCTTGATAAGTCATTGTGTCTCTATTTTTTGTTCCGTTATCAGTGTAGGATGGGCTTTGTGTTTTTGTGAGCCATTGTTCAATTATCCCTCTTCAATTATCAATCAAATGTATACTGCACGCGGGCACAACAAATAAAAAACCTCAACACGGAGCACACAGAGGTACACAGAGGTACACAGAGGTAAAAGAAGAGGTAAAAGATGATATTTCCCCGATTTTTATCAGCGAAAATCATGAGCATCATGACAATCTGCGTTCTATTCGATACATCAAAATGTGCAGACTGATGTCTATTTGAAAATATAACACACAAACTTCGATTATTATGCCAACTATTACTCATCTTTACCGTTATCCCATAAAGGGCATGAGTCCCGAACCCTTACAGCGCGTTGCTGTGCAAGCCGGCGAAATGATACCACTAGATCGTTGTTTTGCCTTAGCGCATGGAACGACTGATTTTGATCCCACTGCACCAGAGCATCTTCCCAAAATCAACTTTTTAATGCTCATGAAAAATGAACGTTTAGCGGCCCTGCATACCCTTTATGATCACAGTACCAATGTCTTGCAGATTTACCACAATGAAAAACTCCTTGCGAAGGGCGATTTACAAAGCGTTGAGGGCCAACAAGCGATTGAAAATTTTTTTGCAGACTACCTTGGTGATGAAATACGTGGCACACCCAAATTAGTAGAAGCCCCTGGACATCGTTTTTCTGATGTCAACGCCAAAGTTTTATCATGTATTAACCTTAACAGTCTGCGTGAATTAGAAAAAGTAATGGGTACAGAAATCCACCCACTGCGATTTCGCGCTAATGTCTATTTTGACGAGGCACCGCCTTGGGCAGAATTAGATTGGGTAGGCAAAGAATTGACACTAGGCACTGCAAAAGTGCGCGGCTTTAAAGTGATCCAACGTTGTGCTGCAACCAATGTCAACCCACAAACTGCGGCCAGGGATTTAGAAATTCCCCAAACCTTACTGAAAAAATACGGACATCCTAACTTGGGCATTTATATGCAAGTGATTGGGGATGGCGAAATGGCTGTTCTGGATGAATTTCTTTCGTAGAAAGCTTTGTAAGGTAACTCCCAAAAAATAATATACCCAAGGGCATTCGCCCTGGATTGCCCCTACAGACATGTGCCGTTGTAGGGGCAATCCTTCATGGTTGCCCAATTCGGTGTGTGGGTATTTTAATTTTTTGGAGTTACCTAAATACGAATTGATTTGTCAATCAAATATTGACCAATATTAACTGTTCTAGAACAATTTAGGCTCTTGACTCGCTCGATATAAAATACTGATACGACCAATCATTTGCACGAGTTCAGCAGCACTTTTTTGACAAAGTACCTGAGTCATATCGCGCCTTTTTTCTCGATCCGCCCCTGCAATAGTGACTTTAATCAATTCATGATCTTCTAAAGCATGATCTAATTCGATTAGCACATTCTCATTAATACCTTTATTACCAATCATCACGATAGGTTTTAAATGATGGGCGAGACTTTTGAGATAACGAATTTGTTGATTTGTTAATGTCATCAGTTTGTATTACGTTCGTAGTTAAGCCTGGGCGAACACGATCGGGCGGCCCCTACAGTTCCATAATTTTGCTATATTTTGTAGGGGCATACCGGCGTGTCTGCCCGATTTGAAATGGCATTGAGGGGAATGGTGGGCTTTAAAAACCCAAAGCCCACCCTAGAATGTTTTTGGAATCCACTTTTCCTTTAACTTGTTATGAAAACTCTTTTCGAAACCTTCTGGTTCTCGCAATTTGAGTAGGGCGAGGTTTATCGATTCTAAAAGATCACTGCCATTGGGCAAAATAATACCGTAGTTTTGGTGATTGAAAACCGCCGGAAGGACTAAAACGCCTGGCTTGTGTTTACGATTAATTTGTTCGGCAAGATACAAAAGTCGAGGGCCATCGTGTACCAAGGCATCAACGTCACCTTTTAACACCATATCGATGCCTTCATTTAAAGTGTCTACTGCTATCACCCGTGCCCCTAGCTTCTCCAAATAATCTTTAGGCGCATCAGTGGCTACTGCCGCTACCCGTTTGCCAGGTAAATCTTTTTCACTGGTGATGGCACCACCAACCGCTTGAATAGTCAAGGACGCTGCAATAATACCGGTTAAAATACTCAGTGCAACTAAGCCGATTAGATGCCAAGACAGATCAATAAGTCGAGCAATACCACGATTTTTCGGTGCTTCCCAAGTGAGCAACATGGTGATAGACCACCAAAAAGCGTCATACATTCCACGCCCGTAAGTTTTAGAAAAGATTTGCGATTCATGAGGCGACCGTTTATCTGCCCACCATCTGATATTTATCACGCAAAAGAGTACCCCTAAAAAAAGAAGAATATTACGGGTAGTCATAAACTTGCCGACTTCCTTGACTAATACCATAATGGGAGAACCAATACTTTTATCAGCTCTCACCATGATTTGTAAACCCAATTCAAACATTGAAGTGGAAAAATCAACCACTTTTTCCCGATCACTGCGGATCGTTATCGCCGCAATACCAACATCAGCCTTGCCTTCCTGCACACTATGTAACAGAAGACGGACATTTTGAGTGTAAACCCATTCTGTTTTAACGCCAATTTTTTTGGCAATACCCTGCCATAAATCAATGCTAAAACCAATAGGGTTTCGTTGCTCTTTTGGTTTCTCAGTATCATACATCACCCAAGGTTCACTCGGTTTGATAGCCACCCTGAATGTTTTTTGGTCATCCTGTGCTTGGGCAATGGGTAATAATGAAACACCCAATAAACAAGTAATCGGTAAAAAAATTCTAATGATTAATAATGACATATTTTAAATAAACTATAGGACTGACGCATTGACAAGTTTATAAATATATATTCTCAATAAAAATCAATCGGTTTAAAATAATATAACACAATATAAAAATGGTTAAAAATCTGACACCACGCAAAAGTTTTTGCGTGAACCGAAGGTCGGCTACGCTAAATGTGAAATTGAGTTATCAGTCACAATATGAAACCTTTGGTATTTAAGCGAGAGCATAAAAGTTAAAATCTGTCAATGCGTCAGTCCTAAACGATTTGAAAGTGAAAAAGTTTGTAGGGGCAATCCCTTGTGGTTGCCGCCTTATACCAATTCTTAAATGAAAACTCCGTTTGGAGTAAGTAGGTACACATTTCTACGCTAAAGTTTTTTAACCTTTTTGGTATATTACCTAAATAAAACAAATGATAGATTAGATAGAACGCTGATTTGACTGATTGTGATGATTTCCACATTTAGCTTCGCGCACCGAAGGCTCACGCGCTACGTTGCGCGTAGCTCAACTTTATTTCACTTAAGAAGTTGCGCGCAACTTGTGAAATAAAGTTTTTGCGCGCAAAAACTGGGGCAAAGAACACTGATTAACATAAGGACTTATTAAAAAAAATCAGCGCCAATCATGATAATTAGTCAAATCAGCGTTCTATTTGAGATTTCCAAAAATGTTAATGTATTTCTGTTAACTTACTTATCAATCATTAATCTTTTATTATAATCAATTTTTATAGTGGCTTGGTAGGAGTATTTTGACGTGACATTCTTAAACGATTACATCAATCAAATCAACGGTATTGTTTGGGGGCCGGCTATGCTGGTGCTGATTTTAGGCACGGGCATTTATTTAATGTTAGGCTTGCAATTGATGCCGTTGCGTAAACTCGTGTATGGTTTTCGTATGCTTTGGCAGGGCCGTCGTGGTAGCGGAGAGGGGGATATCACCCCTTTTAATGCCTTGATGACTTCGCTTTCTGCTACCATTGGAACTGGGAATATTGCGGGGGTGGCAACGGCAATTGTTTGGGGCGGCCCGGGGGCCTTGTTTTGGATGTGGTGTACGGCCTTGGTGGGGATGGCGACGAAATATGCTGAGGTGGTTTGTGCCGTGCATTATCGTGAAACAGATGAGGCGGGTAATCATATTGGTGGCCCGATGTATTATATTAAAAATGGTTTAAAGCGCCATTGGGCTTGGTTGGGTACAGTGTTTGCCCTGTTAGGGATGTTGGCGGGATTTGGTATCGGTAATACGGTGCAGGCTAATTCGGTGGCCGATGTCTTAAATTCTAATTTTAATGTGCCCACTTGGGCGACGGGAATAACGTTAGCGGTGTTGGTGGGATTGGTATTGATTGGGGGCATTCGTTGGATTGCTGAAGTCGCTGGCAAGTTGGTGCCCATAATGGGCATCGGTTATGTCATGGGCGGATTGGTTATTTTGGTGGTCAACGCTGATGCCATACCCGATGCTTTTAGTCTGATTTTCACCTACGCTTTTACGCCAGTGGCGGCGACGGGCGGTTTTGCCGGTGCTGCTGTGTGGGTGGCTATCCGTTATGGTGTGGCACGGGGGATTTTTTCTAATGAGGCCGGATTAGGTAGCGCACCGATTGCCCATGCGGCGGCAAGTACAAATAGCCCCGTGCGGCAAGGCATCGTTGCGATGTTAGAGACGTTTATTGATACCCTTGTGGTTTGTACGATTACCGGTTTAGTCATTATTATTTCTGGCGCTTGGACAACTGGTGTGACGGGCGCGTCATTGTCGTCTGCGGCATTTGAACAGGCTTTGCCGTATTTTGGGGGGTATCTCGTCACGTTTGCCTCGGCAATATTTGCGTTTACAACGCTGTTAGGATGGAGTTTTTATGGCGAGAAGTGTGTACAATATTTATTCGGCTTCAAATCCATTACCCGTTTTAGGGTATTTTGGGTGATGGTGATACCGATTGGCGCGATAGCTGAGTTAGATTTGATTTGGTTGATAGCGGATACGCTGAATGCTTTCATGGCGATACCTAATTTGATCGCATTGCTTTTGCTCAGTCCAGTGATATTTAAGTTAACCCGTGAGTATTTTGCTACCAATCCAAAATCCCCCTAACCCCTAAATCCAGCCAGCCCCTTTTTCAAAGAGGGGCAAATTATTATTTGTAATTCATTTACGTTGACAATTAACAATTTCACATTTCACGCAAAAGTTTCGCGAAGCGAAACTTTTGCGTGAAAAACAATTAACGAATTAACAAAAGGAAATGCTATGAAACGTTTGATTTTAGGCCTAGCCTCTTCTTGTCTTGTTATCAGCCTCATCTCCTGTTCTACTGAACAGATGGACGAAGCCAAAATGGAGGCTCAAATGGCGACCTTTCGTAGTGCCCTTAATGATTTTGGGGTTGCTTTACAATCAGAATTAAAGGCTGCTATGAAAACGGGTGGCCCTTTGAAGGCGATAGAGGTGTGTCAGACGAAGGCCCCTCAAATCAGTGCCGAGTTTTCTCAGAAGGCCGGCTTTGAAATCACACGGACAAGTCTCAAACCGCGTAATGCGGATAATGCCCCTGATACTTGGGAAGTGGCCGTGTTAAAACAGTTTGAAAAACGCAAGGTTGCGGGTGAGGATCCCAAAAAGCTTGAATTTATTGAGGTAGTTAACGCTGATGGGCAGAGTAAAGTACGTTATATGAAAGCCATTCCAACGGCAGAGGTTTGTTTGATTTGTCATGGTAGTCAGATTAGTGAGGATACTCAGGCTAAATTGAATGCCTTGTATCCTTTTGATAAGGCGACAGGTTTTGAGGCGGGCGATTTACGCGGTGCGTTTAGCATCATCAGTTCTCAATGAACAGTTCTCAATTCTCAATTCTCAATTCTCAAGGATAGAACGCTTATATTAACTGATTAATCTGAGCAACATTGATTTTTTTTTAAAATCAATAACAATCATAAGAAATTCTCAATAGTGCGTTATACTTAGCGCGGTAACAAACTGTAGGGCAAAAGTCTCGCTACGCTGTACTTTTGCCTGAAAAACTTTTTAATGAAAATGGGGCAGGCAACAAAAACATGTAGGGAGCCCTACATTAATTTAAATGGGGCCAGCAACGACATAAAAGTTTAATTTATGACCGCGTGCAGTATATCATCCGTTTTTGAGGCTTAAGTTTTTTGCCTAAAATATTTGAGCCTCAAAACCGCTGTGTAGATTTGCTATGTCTCGCGTCTCTGGCATTGATTTGCTTTGCTACGCGTCGAAACGAACATAGACGCGATGCCTGAGACACAATGCCAGAGACGCGAAGCATCGCGTCTCTACTACTGGCAATATGATAAAGGTGCTTTTTCGTCTGCCCCTAATGTGAGTACTTCAACACCTTGCTCTGTCACTAAAAGGCTATGTTCCCATTGTGCTGATAAACTATGATCTTTGGTGACGACTGTCCATTTATCGGGTAAGATTTTGATATGTCGTTTACCCGCGTTAATCATAGGCTCAATCGTAAAGATCATGCCGGCTTGCAAAAGGATATTATCCGTGTTTTCATTACTATAATAATGCAAAACGCGGGGCTCTTCATGGAAATTTTGGCCTATGCCGTGTCCACAATATTCTTGTACAACAGAACATTTTTTAGATTCGGCGTAATTTTGAATCGTCCTGCCTATTTCATTTAAATAAATCCCGGGCTTGACAACCTGAATGCCAATCCAAAGACATTCATAAGCAATTTCTACGAGGCGTTTGGCACGAATACTGGGTTTACCAATCATAAACATGCGACTGGTATCGCCGTGATACCCATCTTTAATGACAGTAATATCAATATTCAGAATATCCCCGTTTTTCAATTTTTTGACCTTAGGAATGCCATGACAAACTTGATGGTTGACAGAGGTACAAATGGATTTAGGAAATTTATTATAATTTAATGGCGCTGGCACCGCATGTTGTACATTAACGATGTATTCATGGCACAACCTATCCAATTCTTCAGTTGTCACACCGGCCTGCACATAAGGTGTGATCATGTCCAACACGTCAACCGCTAAACGCCCAGCGACGCGCATTTTTTTTATTTCTTGTTGAGTTTTTATAATAACAGCCATGACAATTAGATTGTTGTGGTGAGCCTTTTATGGTATAAAACACGCGCTTTTACAATATCACACAGACACCGTCACATAAATTGGGGTGCTCCCATCAGAGTCAATATATGGGGTGTCTGGAGGAATAACCCACTTTTTAAAGAGTTTATATATCTATGTCAAATATTTCTATGCGTGAAATGCTCGAAGCAGGGGTACATTTTGGGCATCAAACTCGCTTTTGGAACCCTCAAATGGCGCCGTATATTTTTGGGGATCGTAATAAAATTCATATCATTAACCTTGAACATACCCTGCCCATGTTTAATGATGCAGGGAATTTTTTGGGCCAAATGACTGCCAAAAAAGGCAATATTTTATTTGTGGGTACTAAGCGTGCCGCGCAAGAGCCTGTTAAAGAGGCCGCTATTCGCTGTGGTATGCCTTACGTCAATCGCCGTTGGTTGGGGGGTATGCTGACCAATTATAAAACGGTCAAGGCTTCTATCAAGCGTCTCAAGGATTTAGAGATGCTCACACAAGATGGTACTCTACATCGTATAACGAAAAAAGAGGCGCTGTCACTGACTCGTGAGTTGGATAAATTAGAACGCAGTTTAGGCGGTATCAAAGACATGAATGGCCTACCTGATGCGTTGTTTATCATTGATGTGGGCTATGAAAAAATTGCCGTCAAAGAAGCCACTAAATTGGGTATTCCCGTTGTTGGTGTTGTAGACACGAACAACAGTCCTTTGAATGTTGATTATGTCATCCCAGGCAACGATGATGCGATTCGGGCTATCACATTGTATGTTAATGGGATATCAGATGCTATTCTTGATGGCCGCCAAGCGAGCTTGCAGGCAGCTTCGGAAGACGATTTTGTGGAAGTTGAGGAGAGCGATTCTCAAACAGTACCCATTGAGGAGACAGTAGACGAGCCTGCCGTGCCTTACGTTCAATCGGTATAAGCCGTAGAAATTCATTCGTTCAAATATCCAGTATTCATGGCATATCTAATTCATGATTTAAGTTAGCGTGAATACTGGACGACAAATTAAACTCATTATTTTTATTTCAATCATTTCAATTTATAGTAATTAATAGGTTTTGGGTATATTCACTCACTATTATTGAGTGCTATTATTAAAATTTGTTAACATGAATAGGATGAGGAAGCCAGTCTTATAATGATAAATACAACAACAAGAGGTTTTGAGAAATGAAGATTACAGCAGCATTGGTTAAAACGCTGCGTGAACGCACTGGTGCGGGTATGATGGAATGCAAAAAAGCATTGGTAGACAGTGATGGTGATATTGAGGCTGCCATTGAAGCCATGCGTAAATCAGGCGTTACTAAAGCAGGACAGAAAGAGCATAGAATTGCTGCCGAAGGTTTAATTACTCTACAGCAAAAAGATAACCATGCTGCGATGGTAGAAGTCAATAGCGAGACAGATTTTGTTTCTAAGGGTGATGACTTCAAAGCGTTTTGTGATGCGCTCGTTGCCATCGTCTTAACAGAACGACATGCCAATTTGGAAACCTTGAAGGCTGCCAATTTGGGCGGAAAAAGTGTTGAAGAAGCCCGTCAGGATTTAATTGCCAAAATTGGTGAAAACATCAATGTGCGGCGGTTTGCCTTGATGGAAAAGCACGACAACATCGGTGTGTATTTGCACGGTAAACGGATTGGCGTTTTAATTGATATGCGCGGAGGTTCTGCTGAATTAGCCAAAGATGTTGCGATGCATATTGCAGCGAGTCGTCCCATTTGTGTGTCAAGAGATCAAGTGCCTGCCGAGACGATTGCTAAAGAGGAAAAAATTTATCGGGCACAAGCGGCTGAGACAGGTAAACCTGATAAGATCATTAAGAAAATGGTAGAGGGCCGCCTGAACAAGTTTTTAGGCGAAATCACTCTGCTGGGTCAACCGTTTGTCAAGGATCCAGAACAAAGCGTAGAAAAATTACTCAAGGCTAATGGTGCCCGTGTTGCCCATTTTGAACGTTTTGAAGTGGGTGAAGGTATTGAAAAGAAAAGCGACAATTTTGTGGAAGAAGTGATGCAACAGGTACAAAATACGGATTAGAATTATTGTCATCAACTTGAATACTTGGTATGTCTCAGTTAGTTACTTACTTATTTAGTTTTAAATTTTAGTCTGATTTAGTTCCAACTATGAGTTTGCGTTGGAGTGCAAACTTTAGTTTGCGTTGGAGTGCAAACTTTAGTTTGCGTTGGAACATAAGCCTAGAAAAGTCAAACTAGGTGAAGGTTAGCAATATTATGTCTGATGTTTCCCTTGCCTATCATCGCGTGTTACTGAAACTCAGCGGCGAAGCTTTGATGGGCAATGCTGATTTTGGTTTTGAACCACAGGGGATAAACCGTATTGTCGCAGAGCTGCATGACGTGGTGCATCTTGGAGTTGAATTAGGTTTGGTGATTGGCGGCGGGAATATTTTCCGCGGTGCCCAACTAAAAGCAACGGGTATTGAACAGGTTTCTGCTGATTACATGGGCATGTTAGCAACGGTGATGAATGGTTTAGCAATGCAAGATGCCCTTGCCAAAGCAGGAATAAAAGCGCGTGTGATGTCTGCCCTTCAGATTGATTCCGTTTGCGAAAAATACAACCAACAACGTGCTATTCGTCACTTGAGAAAAGGCAGAGTGGTGATTTTTGTGGCCGGCACGGGCAATCCTTTTTTTACGACGGATTCAGCGGCGAGTTTACGCGCTATTGAAATCAAAGCCGATCTGATGATCAAAGCGACTAAAGTGGATGGTGTTTATGCGGCCGATCCAATAATCGATCCAACTGCTAAACGTTTTTCGCAGTTAAGTTATAATGAAGTTGTTCAACTTGGCTTAGGCGTGATGGATACGACAGCCATTGTTTTGTGTCGGGATAATAATATCCCACTACGTGTGCTTGATATGGGTAAGGCGGGTGCATTAGTCCGTGCCATCGAGGGTTTTGATGAAGGTACGTTGATTGATAAATAGTGAGGATGTCTATATGAGTGAAATGATTGAAATGATTCAAACAGATGCAGAGGAGCGGATGGATAAAAGTGTTAAAGCACTGAAAGAGGATTTTATCAAAATTCGTAGTGGACGTGCTCATACTTCTTTACTCGAACACATTAATGTACCTTATTACGGCACAGATACGCCTATCAATCAAACCGCTAATATCACTATACTCGATCCACGAACGATAGGGGTTGCACCTTATGAAAAGAATATGGCATCAATAGTTGAAAAAGCGATTAGAAATTCTGATCTCGGACTGAATCCTACCAATGTTGGGAATTTGCTACGTGTGCCTTTACCCCCTATGACAGAGGAACGGCGGCGTGATTTAGTTAAAGTGGTACGCCATGATGCGGAAAAAGCGCGAGTGGCTATCCGTAATATACGTCGCGATGGGAATCATGATCTCAAGGAATTAATGAATGATAAAGAGATTTCTAAAGATGAGGAACATCATGGTGAAGAAATCATTCAGAAATTGACGAATAAAATGATTGCCCAAGTGGATAGTGTGCTGCAAGAGAAAGAAGCTGAATTAATGGAAGTTTAATAATAACGACAAGGATTATTTATTCGATGCAGATAAGAGCGTCACTTAACGATAAGATCGGAACGAAACTTCAGCAAAATAAATAAGTCATCAAGACTCACATAACGAACTCATAAAGGCTATGATTTAATCCGCATCGAATAAATAATCCTTGTAGTTATATATATCCTTGTAGTGATATCCTTTCTTATAAATAATCCTTCTAGTTATAATCGATAATGGCTTCTAAAACGAAAGACCAAAAACCACACCATATTGCCATTATTATGGATGGTAATGGTCGTTGGGCTAAACAAAGGCTATTGCCGCGCTATGCTGGACACAAAGCCGGAGTCGAGACGGTACGTCGAGTCATCAAATTCTGTTCTGAAAACGATATAAAAGCATTAACGTTATTCGCATTTAGTAGCGAAAACTGGCGACGTCCTAAACAAGAAGTGAGTTTGTTGATGGATTTGTTTATGACGGCCTTGCAACGGGAAATTGATACTTTACATAAAAATAATGTTTGTTTACGCATTATTGGTAATAAAAAAGCGTTTTCAGAAAAATTGCAAAAATTGATTGCTGATGCTGAAGAACAGACAAAAAACAATTCTGGCATCAACCTAGTGATTGCAGCCAATTATGGCGGACATTGGGATATTGTTGAAGCGACTAAACGTCTTGCCGCGCGAGTTGAACAAGGCCAATTGCAAAGTAGTGATATTAATGAAAGTCTTTTAGCGACAGAAATCTCTTTAGCGGATTTACCAGAACCCGATTTATTCATCCGTACTGGTGGAGAAAAACGGGTCAGTAATTTTTTATTGTGGCAATTAGCCTACACAGAACTGTATTTTACCGATACCTTATGGCCGGATTTTGATAAAGCGACTTTTACTAAGGCCTTGGAATCGTTTGCAACCCGTCAACGTCGTTTTGGACGCACGGCCGATCAAGTTGAACAAGAAAATGCTTAAACAACGTTTGCTCACAGCTATTATTTTAATTCCCCTAATCGTATGGGTATTGAGTTTATCATCGATGATCTTAGCATCGGTGCTGAGTGTTTTTGTCGTGCTGGGTGCCTGGGAATGGGCAGGGTTATGTGGCTGGCATACTTGGAAAATACGGATTGTTTATGCTACCCTAACTTGCTTGATGTTGTTAATGGCCTACGGTTTTAGACAGCAACCGGCCATGATGTTGGTTTTGTTTGTCGTTTGTTTGTGGTGGCTATTGGCCGGTTTGTCGCTATGGCGTTATCAACAAGGCTATGAAATGATATTGGCCTCACCCTTTCCTAAAGCCGTCTTGGGTTTTATTATTTTGCTCTCCACTTTTTTTGCCCTATTGCATTTGCATGAACATGAACGTTATGGTGGACAATGGGTGATGTTTTTATTCGTATTGATTTGGGCCGCTGACAGCTCCGCCTATTTTATGGGTAAACGCTGGGGAAAAAGAAAACTGGCTGATAAAATCAGTCCAGGCAAAACTTGGGAAGGCGTACTGGGAGCCTTGTTGATGAGTTCAATCGTTTCATTGAGTTATGCCCTATTCAAATCAATGTCATTCATGACATTACTGCTTTTTATGTTATTATGCTTATTAACCGTGATAGTGTCAATTCTAGGCGATTTATTGGAAAGCGTCTTTAAGCGTCAAGTGGGTATCAAAGACAGTAGTCACATCTTACCCGGTCACGGTGGTATACTTGACCGTATTGATAGTTTAACCTCTGCCGCGCCCATTTTTGTCATGGGCCTTGTTTCACTAGGACATCTGTTTTGAGGAAAATCACTATACTGGGAGCGACTGGCAGCATTGGTCTCAATACCCTTGATGTCATTAAACAACATCCCAATGAATTTGAAGTTATTGCGCTAACAGCGCATCAACAAATTGATCGTTTACAAACCCTCTGTCTTCAATGGTCACCTCGTTATGCCGTGATGGCCGATCCACAGGCAGCTGAACAGTTATCGCTGCGCTTACAAAAGCTCAATTCAAAGGTGCAAGTTTTAAGTGGCACTGACGGACTGAGTTTCGTCGCGAGTTTGCCTTTAGTAGACATGGTAATGGCAGCAATCGTTGGTAGCGCCGGTTTATTGCCCACCTTAGCCGCTGCAAAAGCGGGTAAACGCATCCTATTGGCTAATAAAGAAGCCTTAGTCATGTCAGGGCAATTGTTTATGGAAGCGGTACAGCAACATGGCGCTGAACTCCTGCCAATTGACAGTGAACATAATGCACTATTTCAATGCATGCCCATCAATCGTTCAGAAATTCATCATTTCAAAACGTCAGAAGTTAAATCCGATGATTCTGCACCATTAGCGCATACCTTAGAAGAAATGGGGGTTAGCCGTCTTTTGCTAACAGCATCAGGTGGCCCGTTTCGCACAACCCCTATCGAACAATTGCATGAAATCACCCCTTCACAGGCCTGTGCCCACCCAAATTGGAAGATGGGGCGTAAAATATCGGTAGATTCTGCCACAATGATGAATAAAGGACTGGAAATCATTGAAGCATGTTGGTTATTTGCCGCTAAGCCAACACAAGTTGAAGTGGTGCTACACCCTCAAAGTATCATTCATTCGCTAGTTGAATATATTGATGGATCGGTACTCGCGCAATTAGGCAATCCTGATATGCGTACCCCTATTGCTCATGCGTTAGCCTGGCCTAAACGCATTGCTTCAAGTGTTTCCCGTTTAAGTCTGATCGACATTGCTCGTTTGGATTTTGAAGCTGTTGATTTTGACCGTTTCCCCAGTTTAAAATTAGCCATTGAGGCAATGAACGCAGGTGGCACAACAACGACGATATTGAACGCAGCCAATGAAATTGCCGTACAAGCCTTTTTGCAAAAGCGTTTGCGTTTTACCGCTATTCATAAAGTGATTGAAACCACCTTATCCCGCTTAACGGGTAGAGTCGCCACTTCAATCGACACGATTCTTGAAGACGACACCCAAGCTCGTGAGTTAGCCCAAGAGGCCGTAAATCTTCATCAGTGATGATTTTTAGTCGTTGAGAATTGATAATTCACAATTAACACACGCAAACGCTTCCTTTCGGTTCGACGCAAAACTTTTTGCGCGTCAAAATTTTTGCCTCGAACACCTACAATTCACCTATATTAAAAATGTTATTTGTACAAACCTTACTGGCTTTTATCATTGTTATTGGCATTTTAGTGACTGTGCATGAGTTTGGTCATTATTGGGTGGCACAGCGATTGGGTGTCAAAATCCTGCGTTTTTCGGTAGGCTTTGGCCAAGCTTTGTGGAAAAAAAACTTTGGCAAAGATAATGCCGAATTTGTCATTGCGGCCATTCCCTTGGGCGGCTATGTCAAAATGCTTGATGAGCGTGAAGGAGAGGTGCCACAAGATGAATTGCACCGGGCTTTTAATCGACAATCTCTAAAAGTGCGTGCTGCCATTGTTTTCGCAGGCCCCTTATTTAACTTTTTATTCGCCATCATCGTTTATACCCTCATGTATATGGTGGGTATAACCGGCATGAAAGCCTTTGTAGGCGAGGTTACCCCCGACAGTTTGGCAGATCAGGCCGGTTTTCAAACGGGCTATCAGATTATTGCCGTTAATGAACAACAGACTGTACGTTGGGACAATGTCATACAAGCCACCCTGCAAGAATTACTTGATGATAATGAGAGCATCGTCTATTCTGTGCAAAATCGAGAAGGCACTCAATCTGATTTAACCTTGAATTTACAAGGGATGTCACTTGATGATATTGCCGAGGGACAATTTTTTGAAAAATTCGGTTTCAAACCCTTTCGCCCCTCTCCACCCGCTATCATCGGCAATATCATGCCAGATTCCGCCGCTGAACGTGCTGGACTCAAGCCAGGTGATAAAATTATCGCCTTGGATGATCAAACGATTAGCGATTGGAATACTTGGGCCGAGTATGTTGTTCAGCACCCAGAACAAGAAATAAGCGCAGTCATTGAACGAAATCATGAACGCTTCAATTTAACGTTGATACCCGATAATATTGAGGGAAAAGGGCGGATGGGGGTGTATAGCCCCAGAAGCTATACGATACCTGATGAATACAAAGGCACAGTACGTTATGGTTTAGGTGATGCTTTTATACAAGGGATCGTAAAAACTTGGGATATCAGCGTCTTAACTTTGCGCGTCATGGTCAAGATGTTGACTTGGCAAATTTCTTATGAACATATCAGTGGCCCTATCAGTATAGCCCAGTTTGCAGGACAATCAGTTCAACTAGGCTTTGATGTCTTTTTGTCATTTTTAGGGTTAATCAGTGTCAGCTTGGGTGTCCTTAATCTGCTACCCATTCCGTTACTTGACGGGGGTCATTTATTGATGTATTTGATAGAATGGATCAAAGGCAACCCCGTTACTGAAAAGACAGAATATTTCTTACAACGGATAGGCTTGGCATTGTTGCTCTGCTTAATGACATTGGCGATATACAATGATTTAGAACGACTGCTTAGGTAATCAATTATCCTGATTATAACGAATTTTGGGGAGGGCGAACACATTCGGCGAGCCCCTACGCCAAATCTTGTAGGAGCTACCGACAGTGTTCGCCCTTTCAAACTCAAGTTGATTTCGCACAGCGAATTACTGCGTTGGAACGTAGACCAAAGTTAATTGATAATTTGATAATTTGATAATTGATAGTTGATGTGATAACTGATATGAAATGGTTTTTCGTTTTTAGCTTCATACTCTGGCAGTCGGTTGCCTATGGCTTTGAAACCTTTACAATAGAAGACATTCGTTTAGAAGGATTAAGGCGGATTTCCGCAGGAACAGTGTTCAATTATTTACCCGTGACAGTTGGTGAACGTTTTTCGAGAGACGCTACAAGTGTTACCATTTCGACTTTGTTTAAAACGGGTTTATTTAAAGACATACGCCTAGAACGGGAAGGTAATGTCTTAATCGTCGTCGTAGAAGAACGACCCGCCATTTCTAAAATTACTTTTGAAGGCAATACGGATCTTGAAACAGAGGAATTGACTCGCGTACTTAAAAATATGGGTTTTGCTCAAGGACGAGTCTTTAATCGTTCAATGCTTGAAAAAGTTGAATTATCCTTGCAACACGAGTATTTAAATTTAGGCAAGTATTCGATGCGTCTCCAATCAACCGTTACGCCAATTAGCCGCAACCGCGTCGCAATACAACTCGACATTTCAGAAGGCCTGGTTACGAAAATCAAGCAAATCAACTTCGTCGGTAATCAAACAACTAGCGATGACGATTTACGGGATGAAATGAAACAGAGTACAGGGGGATGGTTTTCATTCTGGAATAAAGATAATCAATATTCAGCCTTACAACTCGCAGCTGATTTGGAATCGATACGTTCTTACTATCTTGATAGGGGTTATATCAATTTCAATATTGATTCAACGCAAGTTTCTATTACGCCAGATAAAAAAGATGTCTATATCACAATTAATCTGACAGAAGGCGATAAATATACCGTCTCGACAATCAAATTAATCGGTAATTTAATTGTACAAGAACAAGAGCTAATTGATAAACTCACCCTGAAAACGGATCAAGTCTATTCGCGCAAAGTAGTCAGTAAAAGTCGGGAAGCCATTGTTGAACGGATTGGTGATGAAGGCTATTATTTTGCCAAGATCAATGCCATACCTGAAATCGATTCAAAGAATAAAACCGTAGCCATGACTTTTTTTATTGATCCCGGTAAACGGATCTATGTGCGACAGATCAATTTTAAAGGCAATACTAGAACCCGTGATGAAGTCTTACGCCGCGAAATGCGACAGATGGAAGGAAGTTGGATTTCTACAAAAAATGTTAAACGTTCCTTGACTCGCCTAGAACGTTTAAATTATTTTGATACTGTCGCAGTTGAAACACCCAAAGTGCCCAATACCACAGATATGGTTGATATCAACTACAACGTCGTAGAAAGGCCTTCAGGTAACTTGATGGCAGGTGTTGGTTACTCACAAACGGGGGGAATATTATTTAATGCAAGCGTTGTTCAAGATAATTTTTTAGGCTCTGGTAAACGTGTCGGACTGACTTTCAATAATAGTCAAATTACTACCGTTTATCGTTTTTCTTATTTGAACCCTTATACGACTATAGATGGTGTCAGTCGGGGTTTTGACTTATTTTACAAAACCACGGATGCCGAACAAGCTAACTTGAGTCGTTACACCACTGATGTTTATGGTAGCAGTCTCAATTATGGTTTGCCCCTGAGCGAATTTAATCGTCTCTATGTCGGTGCCGCTTTTGACAAGACGGAACTCAATACAACGCGCTCAAGTGCTAATGAGGTATTTGATTTTATTGAGGATAATGGCAATCGTTATAATTCCTATCGCTTGAATACGAGGTTCCAATATGACACCCGTAATCGCGTTTTCTTTCCTGATAGAGGCATGTTACACTCGGTGTCGGCTGAAGTGGCGCTACCGTTTAGCGATCTGGATTATTATAAGCTGAGTTATCGTCAGCATTTTTTATATCCATTGGGAAAAGAGTATATCTTTTTACTTAAAGGTCAGGTTGCTTATGGCGATGGGTATGGTGAGGACAAATACTTACCGTTTTTTGAGAATTATACCGCAGGTGGGCCACGCTCAGTTCGCGGATTCCGGACCAATACATTAGGGCCGTATGATTCTAACCGACTCCCTTGGGGCGGTAATTTAAAAGTGGTTGGAAACGCAGAAATCATTTTGCCAATACCTTTTACCAAAAAAGTGCGTTCATTTAGACTCTCTACATTTCTGGATGCCGGAAATGTCTATGGCAGCGAAGATAAATTTGATGCCGATCTGCTACGTTATTCAACCGGTATATCTGCGATTTGGTTATCCCCCTTAGGGATATTAAGTTTTAGTTTAGCTAAACCGCTTAACAGGAAAGAAGGTGATCAAATTCAAACCTTTCAATTCACCATTGGTACAACATTTAATTGGTAAAAGTACAACGAATACAAAGAATGTTTTCGCTACGCTCGTTATATTTTTTATTGAAAAGAGGACTTGTTTACTCGTTTTTTTTAAGACACAGCGTTTCACAAAGTGTTATGATTGATAACAGATAACTGATGAAAATACGTCATTTTATTATTGTAGGTTTACTTTGCAGTATGTTCTTCCCAGCCGCAGCTATTGCGGAAATTAAAATTGGTTTCGTCAACGCCATCAAACTGATGGATCAAGCGCCACAATTTAAGAGAGCAATCACAAGCTTAAATACAGAATTTGCAGGAAGACAACAAGAACTGATCGATGCAGGGCAGGACTTAAAAGATCGGATAGATCGCTTCAATAAGGACGCTCAATTTATGAGCGAGGCTAAGGCACAGAAAAAGAGCCAGAAGATTAGGCAAAAGCAACGTGAATTTCAACGTGAACAAGAGGCCTTTCAAAAAGACTATAACATTCGCCACACTGAAGAACTGAATAAGATTCAAAAATCCATTCGCCGAGTGATTCAAGACATTGTTAGAATAGACGGTTATGATTTGATTCTCAGCGAAGGGGTAGTCTGGGCAAGTGAAAGTATTGATATTACAGATCAAGTTTTGAGCCGTCTGGAATGGCAGTAAGGAACCGTCACAAAATAACTTGGACATTTATAGATAGATGTTGAGAAAACTCAGATAAAAGTTGATATATTATTAATACGCCAACCCCGAAGGGGTTGAATATGAAACTTCGTTGCCGAGCGTAGCGAGATCATAGCCCCTGGTTCCACCTGGGGTTCCTATAAAACGGGTTTTCACGTAAAAGTTTTTGCGTGCAAAAACTTTTACGTGAAAAGTTATTTCGTGACCATTCCTAACTCATAATGGAATGTATAGTTGCTAAAAATATAGTGAAGTGTTGATAATATAGAAATTTTTTCGACATTATATACTGCCCACCGTTATAATTTGCGCTTTGGTTGTTAGTCACCACCACCTGACTTGAGCTTTTAGACAACTTTTGAAAGCTGTTGGCTATTAGAATCAATAGGTCGCTATTATATGACGGTGCTAAGTATAACTTATTATGAAAGCAAAATAGTTGGTAATAACGTTAAAAAATGGTTACATCCAACAGAACGAGTGTTTATTTTGTTTATTTATTTATTAATTAAGTAACCCTAAGCTTCAGCGAGGGGATAATGGGTAGATCGTTCCCCTGTACGGATATATAGAAATATTTCTGCATTATTCTATATTTCACGCTAAAGGTTCGCTTCGCTAAACTTTAGCGTGAAATTCACTACAAAATCGCGATCTACGGATTTTCAAGGAAGGAGTTCAGGAGAACATAAGTTCAGAATTTCAGGTTTAATCGGATGACAATAACCATAAGTCTCGCTGAATTAGCAACACAGATTGGGGCAGAATTAGAAGGTGCTTCAAAAACAGATTTGCAGATTATTGGTGTCGCCTCCTTAAAACAGGCAGGCAAACAGGAAATCAGTTTTTTTTCCAATCGTCTGTTTAAAAAAGAATTGCTGGAAACACAAGCCGCAGCCGTGATCATAGCCTTTAAAAATCAGCAACTGTGTCAAAACGTACCAAAACTGCTTATGGATAATCCCTATTTAGGTTATGCAGTTGCAGCAGCCTTGTTAAATCCGCCAATACGTCAACCCCCAGGCATACATCCCAGCGCTTGGGTGAGTCCAGAGGCCTGTTTGGATGCCACCGTATCAGTCGCACCACAGGCCGTCATCGAAGCAGATGTCAAAGTCGGTTCTGAGGTTGAAATAGGCCCCGGTTGTGTGATCCAGCGCGGTGTTGAAATTGGCAATCAGTCTCGATTGGTAGCCAATGTCACCTTATGTACAGGCACAAAACTAGGGCAACGTGTCATCATTCATCCCGGTGCTGTTATTGGCGCAGATGGTTTTGGCAATGCCAATGATAATGGAAAATGGGTTAAAATTCCTCAACTCGGCGGTGTTACCATTGGCAATGATGTGGAAATTGGGGCTAATACCACCATAGATAAAGGGGCATTAGACGATACCACTATTGGAAATGGTGTTAGACTAGATAATCAAATTCAAATTGGGCATAATGTCCAAGTGGGTGAACATACTGCGATGGCAGGATGTGTCGGTATTGCAGGTAGCACTTGCATCGGCAGCTATTGCTTGATTGGAGGCGATGTAGGCATAGCCGGTCATCTTGAAATAGTAGATCATGTGCAAATCACGGGCGGCTCAAAAGTCATGCAGTCTATCCGTGAACCAGGTGTCTATTCTTCTGGCACACCATTAGAACCTAACCAACGTTGGCATAAAAATTACCATCGACTCAAATCGCTTGATGACATGGCGCGACGTTTAAAAAAACTAGGACAAGCTGAGAAAAAATGAGAGGTTATCAGTTATCAGTTATCATCTTATCCGTTATCAGTTATCACATGATTATCATTAAGGCGTGAATTATGAATCGCATAGATATCCATCAAATTTTTCAACACCTTCATCACCGTTATCCGTTTTTGTTAATCGACCGAGTATTAGACTACACTAAAGGTGAATCCTTGGTTGCCATAAAAAACGTCACTTATAATGAACCCTTTTTTCAAGGCCACTTTCCACATCGGCCTGTTATGCCTGGCGTTTTGATTATTGAAGCCATGGCACAAGCCACAGGTATTTTAGCCTTTAAAACAGTGGATGAACCGCCTGATGATAATTCATTGTATTATCTCGTTGGCGTGGATAAAGCCCGCTTTAAACAACCAGTGGAACCAGGCGATCAATTATTGCTTGAAGTCAAAATACTACGCATTACCCGTGGTATGTGGATATATGCCGCAACCGCTAAAGTAGATAATAAATTGGTTGCCAGTGCTGAGTTGAAGTGTATGAAAAGAGATATTGCTGAAACCCCTAAAGCAGATGATAAAATTGCTGCAACAGATAAAGTTGCTGAAACCACTCCAGTAGAAGATACAGTGGTTATCAGTTCTGAACAATCAGGAAGAGCAAATTAACTGCTATCAAAAAATGGGACAAAGTTAGACTTTCTTGTACAATTTGTCCAATAATTTGTCCAATAAATTTTGAGGATTTGAAAATCTAACTAAGTCACCCTATAATGAGTGATGAGTCAGGTTGACTCATAACGAGAAAGGTTTTCTCGTACTTGGTATTGAGAAGTGAAGATTGGTAAATTGGTGTTCAAGCCTCGGCTTGGAGGCTAATTTGACCCCAAAGGGACTGTCTTCAATTCGTACAGTACATGGTTGCATGAGACCGTCAGAACGGGACTGATGCCAACGGTTGGGACTGCTCAACCAGGACTCTAGTTGCAATCCGTTTGGATTATCAACAGAGAGCGAATGACCTAATGGGCAACTTTGTCCAACTTTTTAGGAACAGATAGCCTAACTTGATAGATCCACACGCCTTAATCGATCCCACTGCCGATATAGATAGCGATGTAGAAGTGGGGCCTTATTCCATCATTGGATCCCATGTCCAAATTGCCTCTGGCACTTGGATAGGCCCACATGTCGTTATAAAAGGCCCAACCCAAATTGGGCATGATAATAAAATATACCAATTTGCTTCGATAGGTGAGATTCCTCAAGATAAAAAATATAAAGGGGAACCACAAACCCGTTTAGAAATCGGTGATCGCAATGAAATCCGCGAATATTGCACAATAAATCGAGGTACTGTGCAAGGTGGCGGTGTCACACGCCTAGGAAATGATAACTGGATTATGGCTTACTGCCATATTGCCCATGATTGTGATGTGGGAAATCAAACCATATTCGCCAATAATTCATCCTTGGCAGGCCATGTGCGGATAGAAGATTACGTGATTTTAGGTGGCTTTACGTTAGTTTATCAGTTTTGTGCGATGGGTATGCATAGCTTTTCAGGTGCAAGCACGCTTATTGTCAAAGATGTTCCCCCATTTGTAACAGTCTGGGGAAACCGTGCAGAAGCTTACGGCATAAACAAAGAAGGCTTAAAGCGTCGAGGATTTAGTAAGGAAACGATCAGAGCCTTGCACCAAGCTTATAAAATCATTTACAAACAAAACCTGACAACAGAACAAGCCATTGAAACTCTCAAAGAACTCAGTGAAAAACACCCAGAAGTTCGCCAATTAGTGACTTTTTTACAAGAATCCAAACGCGGAATTGTCCGATAGGAAGAAGGAAATCATAGAAAAGGCGAACACTACATCAGGGCGAACACGCAGGTTCAGGGCGAACACGCAGGTTCAGGGCGAACACGCAGGTTCAGGGCGAACACGCAGGTTCAGGGCGAACACGCAGGTTCGCCCCTACATCAGGGCGAACAGGCAGGTTCAGGGCGAACAGGCAGCATCGCCCCTACATCTTACAAAAAAACATGCGTATAGGCATCATTGCAGGCGAACTCTCAGGAGACATATTAGGTGCTGGACTCATTCACGCACTACGCACCAAGCATCCCAATATCATCATCGAAGGCCTATGCGGGCCCAAAATGATTCAAGCCGGCTGCCTGAGCCACTATCCCTTAGAAACACTTTCAGTCATGGGCCTAGTCGAAGTCCTAAAACACTATCCCCAACTCAAAAAATGTCGTACTCATTTGCGCGATCACTTCCTACAACACCCGCCCGATGTCTTCATCGGCATTGACGCGCCAGACTTTAATCTCGGATTAGAACACGCCCTTAAAGCGGCCGGGATACCCACCATACATTACGTCAGCCCCTCAGTCTGGGCTTGGCGGCAATACCGCATGCGTAAAATCGCCGGAGCTTGTGATTTAATGCTCACCCTATTTCCCTTTGAAGCCGATTATTACCAACAACACAACATCCCAGTACGCTTTATCGGCCATCCCTTAGCAGATGATATCCCTTTACAAACCGAACAAATCGCCGCCAGAAATCATTTAGGGCTACCCCATCAAGGCATCTTGATCGCATTACTCCCCGGCAGTCGGCATCAAGAAGTCCATCAACTGGGCAAACCCTTTCTACAAACCGCGCAATGGTTATTGACACACCGGCCCGATTTACGCTTTATCGTGCCCATCGCCAACGCCCATTTAAAAACCCAGTTCAATCAACAAATCGCCGAAATCGCACCCGACTTACCCCTAACCCTAATAGACGGCCAATCACAACAAGCGATGGCAGCAGCCGATATCATATTAATGGCATCCGGCACCGCCACCTTAGAAGCCATGTTACTCAAACGGCCCATGGTAGTCGCCTATCGACTAGCACAACTCACCTACTGGCTCGCAAAACATCTCGTTCACATACCCCACTTCTCCCTCCCCAACCTCCTAGCCCAAGACAAAATAGTGCCAGAATTTTTACAACACCAAGTGACACCAGAAAACTTAGGCACAGCCATATTACACTGGCTAGACAATCCCAACAAAATCAAAGCATTACAAAAAAATTTCACCGCATTACATCACAGCTTACAAAGGCAAGCCAACCAACAAGCCGCAGAAGCCGTCTTATCAATCATAAATAGTTATCCCTAACCGTTTTGTTGGTAACATTTAATGAAAGTACCATTCCTCGTAGGGTGGGTAGCGTCTTTTTGCTGCCCACCATCACCCAATTACTTACGCTTCATCACTCTTATGAT
>Ga0164315_10000304_pt1 | contig 32688 bp, 23 predicted proteins | sample GuaBasSedimGuay6_FD_113737 | JGI IMG/M metagenome (GOLD analysis project Ga0164315, IMG submission 113737) | Subseafloor sediment microbial communities from Guaymas Basin, Gulf of California, Mexico - Guay6, Core 4569-2, 0-3 cm | ecosystem: Environmental > Aquatic > Marine > Hydrothermal vents... | reverse complement strand
CGCACTCAATCTGCTCAAAAAAGAAGAGTCCAAACAGATGAGTCTCAAAAACAAACGGCTGGTAGCAGCCTGGGACGATAAGTTCCTGCTAAAAATCCTAAGGATTTAAATGCGTTGGCCCTGGCCCTACAAGTACTCGTCAAGCTTAGATTGATCCGGCACAAACACTCTATGTTGCTGATTTTCATAATATATACCTGTGTAAATATTTTCTAATTAAGGACTTGCATATATAAAAGGGCTTTCATATTTTTGTGAAAGGCCTTTCATATAAATACAATAATGGCAAGTGCATTCGAAATATTGGGTTATCTGGCTGGGGCTACACGCTTCAGACGCATTAGTGAGAAATTATATGTGGATGGAGATAAAATCTATAAGGAAGCCGGGATTCAATTTAAGGCAAGCTGGTTCCCGGTATACTATGTACTGGCACTCTCTGAGTCCCCCATGACAGTTTTGCAGATTGCCAAGCAAATTGATTTCTCCCATATTACAGTTAAGAATGTATTGAGAGAGCTGGAACAGGAAGAGTTGGTATCCATTGAACAAAATCCAGAGGATAAGCGCTCAAAATTGGTTTCCCTCTCTCTTAAAGGTCAAAAACTAATATACCGACTAAAGCCACTCTGGATTTCCTTTTCAACAGCGCTGAAAAAAGTATTTCAGGCGGGTCATCCGGACTTTATGAATATACTGAATCGGATTGATCAGCAGATTGAAGAGAATCCCCTCAACCATATGGTATCACAACAGGAAGTGGAATCTGTGCTTGTGGTTGACTATAAACCAAGTCTGAATAAACACTTTCATGAGTTGGCCGGGCCCTGGTTAACAGAAGAGCTTAATGGCCAGCTGAAGGAGGAAGATGGCATCGAACTTCAAAATCCGGATGAAGCGCACTTCATAGAAGGGGGATTTCTCTTCTATGCAAAGTACAAAGATCAGATAGTTGGATATGTTGCTTTAAAAAGATTGGATGACAATGCCTTTGAATTTGCCAGTCTCTATATCAATCCCAATTACCGAAACCTTGGGATAGATACCTTACTGATAGAGAGATGTATAAGCAGATGTATGGAAAATGAAGCCGACGAACTCTGGCTTCAAACCTCAATTAGTAAGACTGAGGCCCAAATTCTCTATGATGCAATAGGCTTCGTTGACAAAGCGCCGCATGCAGGTATGATGCTACAGGAGCTAACCAAAAAAGCAATGTGCCTGGAATTATGATTCACATAAATCCAACAGGGACCATCGATCCGAAAAAAAGTAGTTTTCTTTGCATCCATGATTTTAATCGACAAACCCTTTGCTTCTGACTTTTTAATTCAAACAATCAAGGAGAATAATTACGAAGTTGTTTCAACTGAAGATGCCAGGGCCTTGATTGAGGATGAAGAAATATCCTGGATACCCGAAAAAGAGGCTTGTAGGTTTATACGAGAGAACCCCGGAGCTCCTCTTTATACAAATTCCGAAAATGCCCTGTCCTGGCTGGACAATCACCTGGGCGACTCTGATTTTGTGAAACATGCGCGCCTATTCAAAGACAAGACCAGGTTCCGGGAATTGATTCATTCATTATATCCCGGATTTTTCTTCAGAAGCGTTAAACTGCAGGATATTCCATCCCTCAACGAAAAAGAGCTTCCCTACCCCTTTGTTATCAAGCCCTCGGTTGGCTTTTTTAGTATTGGGGTTCATGTGGTAAAGAACGAGGCTGACTGGGAACTTGCAAGGAAAGAGCTGAATTACGAGAACTTAGAATCAATCTTCCCCGGGAATGTGCTGGATACAAGTATCTTCATCATGGAGGAATATATTGAAGGTGAAGAGTTTGCCATTGATTGCTACTTCAACAATGAGGGAGAAGTGGTAATTCTGAATATCCTCCATCACCTTTTCTCATCGGGAGCCGATACCAGCGACAGGGTCTATTCCACCTCCCTGGATATAGTTCTCCAATACAAAAGCAGCTTTGAAGCCTTCCTTCACTCAATTGGCCAAAAAGCAGGAATAAAAAATTTTCCTGCTCATGTTGAATTAAGGGTAGATGCAGAGGGCCGGATAAATCCTATAGAGATAAATCCGCTGAGATTCGGGGGATGGTGTACTACAGCCGATTTACTGGGAATAGCCACAGGATATAGTCCCTATGATCTCTATCTTAAAAATGAAAAACCGGACTGGGACCTGGTATTTAAAGGTAAAAGCAATCTTAAGTTCAGCATCATTGTCCTGAATAACAACTCTGGCTACGCTTTGGAAGAGATCGATTACTTCAATTATGAGCTTCTTGCAAAAGATTTTGAAAAGCCCCTGCTAATACGGAAGATGGATGTAGAAAAGTATTCGGTTTTTGGTTTTGTCTTTGCCGAAACCAGCCCTGGCAACGAAGAGGAGCTTAACAAAATTCTGGTTTCAGACTTAAGAAAGTACATTCACCTGAAGCAATCAAAGGGATTGTAAAAAAGCCTGAATTCGCTCCCGGATTTCATCTCTGATTCGTCTGAATTCTTCCAGGATTTCTTCTTCCGTACCGGTAGCCTCGGCCGGATCCTCAAATCCGATATGCAGGTGCTGCTTCACCTCACCCAGGAATACCGGACAGTTTTCCTTTGCATGGCCACATACCGTGATCACATAATCGAAAGAATCATCCAGGAATTCGTCGACTTTTTTAGGATAATGGCCTGATAGATCAATGCCCTTCTCTTTCATCACCTCAATAGCTTTGAGATGCACCTGGTTCGAGGGTTCTGTTCCGGCACTAAATACTTCTATCTCAGGATCAAATGACCTCAAAAAACCTTCGGCCATCTGGCTCCTGCAGCTGTTCCCGGTACAGAGTATTAGTATTTTCATTGCTTCTTCTATTCCACCACAGAAATCCTGCTACCCCGGCCACGCGTATCAAATGACCTTAGCATGACCTTTCCGCTTACCTCAACCGGACCTGAATAGAGTGGTGATTTTGATCCTGGTTCTGTTCCATCGGTGGTATATCGAATGACTAGTCCGGGAAAATCAATGTTCGCATGAAGCATGCCCTCTTTAATCATAGCCCCGGGAGGAGGAAGCCTGTAGTTGAATCCGCCATGGAGGTAATCGAGTCTTGGCAGTTCGCGTTGACCTACTATATTGGCAAAGCGGTTCCAATCCTTATCCATGGCTGCCACCCTCTTCTCCTGGTCACTGATTGAGCCCCATGAAGCCTGCCCCGTCCAGGCACGCTCCGCAAATCCGATCAGTTTTGGCAGATAATAGTACTCGGCCATTGTACCCCCCTTAATCGTTTCGCTCCAGAGCTCGGCCTGCAGTCCAAGAACCTGATTATAGGCACGCACACTTAATCGCTTCATCCCTGCAAAATCTGTAAGAGGATCATAAGGATTGCCCCATTTGTCGGCAAAGGTGCTTTTGAATACATCAAAGGGAATAAAGTCAAAGGAACTACGTGTATTTACAAAACCACCCCAGTATTGGCCTGGTTCGTCCGGATGATGTGTATAGGCCAGGTCAAAATAAAAATTATTCACATTGCATAGGATCACAGGGAAACCTGCATTGGCAAGCCTGTTGCCCAGGTCCAGGTTCTCATAAATACTGTTCCAGACATAGGGAAGCATATCCTTTCCAACAAACTCGGGGTTGGGAATCCACTTTCCCTCATCGTCCTTTTTCATGACAATTTCCTCCCATCCTGCCATAACTAATTCTTTCTTTTCAAGAATCTCAAAGAACCTGCTTCCACAGTAGGCCTGTAAGTTTTCAAAATTACCAATTTCGGGATGTTCTTTCAAAAAGGCCTGACAAAGGGGTGAGTCTTCCCAAACTCCTCGGGGGACTTCGTCTCCACCAGTATGAAGAATCTTCAGAGTAAGTCCCGCTTCAACGTACATTGCGATTACTTCATCAACCACAGTTTCAAAGAGCCTGTAAGGGCCTTCCGTACAAACGCAGATGACATTATCGTTAAAATTCTGCGCGGAATTGTAAATGGATGTATCATCAGGATCGATAAGCCTGTACATTTCTGCTTCCTCCTGTCTGCCTTCTTTCATCAAGCGGTCATATCTCGACTCCATGGCATAGATAGCAGCACGGGCATGGCCAGGAAAGTTGATTTCAGGAATCACCTCCACATGATGTGCATCTGCAAACTTCAGAAGTTCAATAAAGGTCTCACGGGAGAGGTACCCGCTACCATGACTACTTTCCGTACTGGGATCGGGTCCCGAACCATAGGCAGGAATCAAGTGATCCCGCTCATTCAGCGAGTGCCCTCTGTGAGCACCCACATCCGTTAATTCGGGCAGGGATGGAATCTCCAGTCTCCATCCTTCATCATCAGTCATATGCAAATGCAATTTGTTCAGTTTATAGTAAGCCATTGCTTTAATCAATTTCTTGATAGCTGCGGGCTCAATGAAGTTCCTGGCAATATCCAGGTGAAATCCCCTGTAGCCGAAGGCGGGCCGGTCAACAATAAAAGCGGATCTCAACTCCAGCTTTGAATCCGGCTTGGCCCAGGCCTTGGTTGGAACTAGGGACAATAAGGTCTGGATTCCATAAAAAACACCTGCCTGAGCACCTCCTGAAATTAGGATCCCCTCTTCTGCGTTGATTCTAAGCTCGTATGCTTCAGGATTAGTAATGTGCATAGTATCAACTCGCAGGTTAATCATTCCGGGGGCTTGAACCACACCTTCCTGAACCTTCGGGGAAAAGCCACTCACCTGCTCCATCAAAGCGGATAAGTAGTTGGCCTCCTTATCCAATCCTTCCTGGTAGTAAATCACTACATCTTTACTCAAGTTTATGGTCTCATTGAAGTATTCCTCCCTCGCTGGGCTTGGAAGAATGAAACCCGTTTCTTTCGGCTCCATCAGCGAAGTCCCGCTATTTTGCTCATAAACCCATGCTGCATCGGGTACTCTAATTCCCATATCTGAGTGATGGAATTTTTCCAGGGATGGAAATGGCAGGATGCTGTAATCAACCTTAGCCACAGTTTCACCATCTCCTGCTTCAGGGTCTCCATATACCATATAGGGATGCTGGGGAGCTTCTGTTTTCACGAGCAGTGAACCGGGATTGCGATATGCAATTTCAATCGAAGCACCTGGTTCAAGGTTGAATCCTTCCAGTGGGCTCATCTTCTTTAGACCCCCATTAATATGCTCAAGGCTTACGTTCCCGGTCACCGATTCACCCACAACACCCAAGCCCTCATGATTGTAATAGATGGTCCATCCCTTATCTGTCAAAGCTGTTTCGCCATGGTTCTCCAGAACAAATACTGCACTATAATTGCCCTCAACAGCATTGTTCCCCAGGAAACTCCAGGTCAGGGAAATAGCACTGTCATCTTTAGTATTAGATTGATTCATCTGCTTGCATGATATGATAAAGATGGGTGCAATAAGAAATAAGAGAGATTTTTTCATGGGGATGTAATTTTTTATTCTGCTTTTCTTTGTAGTTTAGTACGACAACAAAACTACAAAAACCTTCAATAAGATCTGCTATGTCTGACTCCGCCCCAGCCAAATCGAAAAGACTTGTCTCACTTGATGCCCTCCGGGGATTTACCATTGCTGCTATGGTAATAGTAAACGATCCCGGCAGCTGGAATAGCGTATACCGTCCCCTGCTTCATGCAGATTGGAATGGCTGTACCATCACCGACCTGATCTTTCCATTTTTCTTATTTATTATCGGAGTTTCCATCGCACTGGCCTACTCCAAACGTCTGGATGCCGGTGCTCCGAAAAAAGGTCTATATAAAAAGATTCTGATCCGGTCGCTAACCATTTACCTGCTTGGGCTCTTCCTCTGGCTTTTTCCCCAGTTTGATTTCGGGAATATGAGGTGGGTAGGGGTTCTTCCCCGAATTGCTTTTGTGTTCCTGGCCTGTGCCTTGCTCTTCCTCAATACCAACTGGAAACAACAAATCAAGATCGGGGCCATTATATTGATCCTTTACTACATAATTGTAGCTTATATCCCAATGCCGGGCATTGGGAAGCCAGACCTGTCCGTTGCAGGCATGAACTGGGCCTGTCACCTGGATACTCTGATTCTTCCTGGATACATGTGGCAAGAGACCTGGGATCCTGAAGGAATTCTCAGCACCTTCCCGGCCATCGTATCCGGAATAATCGGGATGCTGATAGGAAAGCTCTACCTCAGTGTAAAGGATGAGAACAAACGACTGGTCTGGCTCTATTTCGCCGGCTTCTCCATGTTTCTGGCAGGTGGATTCTGGAACTGGTTTTTCCCTATCAATAAGAATATCTGGACCAGCTCGTATGTGCTCTATACATCGGGACTGGGTACGCTGGGACTGGCCACCTGCATCCTGATAGTTGATATGTGGGGATATAAAAAGTGGACCTTCCTTGGAGTGGTCTATGGTGCCAATGCCATTACCTCCTATGTGCTGGCAGGTATGCTAACTGTAGTTTTCTATGGACTTAAAATTGGTGGATCATCCCTCAATGACTGGTTTATGAGCACAGTGACTTCCATAGGATTTGATCCCCGCTTTGCCTCCATGCTCTATGCAATCATCTATATGCTGATTATTTTTGTACCTGCGCTCATCTTATACAGGAAAAAGATCTTCATCAAGGTATAGATAAGCTTTGCAGTCCCTGGCCGACCTAATTTCATCATATGACCTGAGCAATCTCCAATGGGTACTCCTGGGTATCAGTGGCCTGCTTATTGGTATGTCAAAGACTGGCATTTCGGGGATAGGACTGATGGTGGTGCCCCTGCTCGCCAATGCTTTCGGGGGGCGGCCCTCGGTGGGACTTCTGCTTCCCATTCTGATTTTTGCAGATATATTTGCAGTCACCTGGTACAACCGACACGCACAATGGAAACATATTCTTCGCCTGCTCCCCTGGGCCTTTGCAGGCATTATCCTGGCAACACTGGTAGGAAAATCAATTTCAGATCAGACTTTTAGCAGGCTCCTTGCAGCGCTGATAATTGGCGGAATTGCCATCCTGATATGGCGAGATATCAGAGCCGATAAAATCAAAATTCCCAAGTCAAGATGGTTTGCAGGGGGACTCGGGCTTCTTGGTGGTTTTTCAACCATGATCGGGAATGCCGCCGGACCGGTGATGGCACTTTATCTCTTATCCATGCGCTTGCCAAAGAACATTTACATCGGAACGGGAGCCTGGTTCTTCTTTATTGTAAACCTGTCTAAAGTTCCTTTGCATATCTGGTCATGGAAAACCATCACCTTGAATTCATTTTTATTGGATGTGCTTGTAATTCCTGCCATAGCAGCAGGAGCTTTTCTTGGAATTTGGCTGGTTCGTCTTCTGCCAGAGAAGTTCTATCGAATCCTGGTGATTGTCACCACCCTGCTTTCTGCGCTGCTCCTGTTTTAAGCACTTTTTAGCTCAGTTCATAGAATCTATTTAAATAAGTGTTCCAAGTACATCTTTCTTGAATCTGAGGACAAAAATCACTTTCTTTACCTCACTGATTATGAGACTAAAGAGAAAAAGAGCCGGCAGATTAATTTTCCTGTCAGGAATATTTATTGCCTCCCTTATCATCTTCCTGGGAAACAAAGCTGTAGTAAAAACATCGACCGATGAGTATTGTGCTTCATGCCATGTTCATCCCCATTCGACCCAAAGCTGGAAACGCTCCACCCACTATGACAATCCCCGGGGTATACAGGTGCATTGTGTGGATTGTCATCTTCCGCCACATGGCGAAGGGTACCTGGTAGAGAAGGCAAAGACCGGTCTTCGCGATCTTTGGTCCAATACCTTTAAAGACTCTGCCAGCTTCAACTGGGAAGAGAAATCACAGATTGATTATGCCAAGGGTCATGCCTTTGAAATCTCCTGTATTCATTGTCACCAGAACAATTACCCTCTGGGATTAACCGAAGAGGGGCGTGAGGCACATCTCTACTATGAACAGCAGGCTAGTGAACTGCATTGCATCAATTGTCACATTACCGTAGGGCACTATGATCCGGACAGGCTGCATGCAAAGAATACCAGTTTTGGTATAACTGAAACGGTTGAAACCGAAATTTACACAGAACCGGGAGGGATGAATGGCTTCAATGATTTTACAGAAAATATTGTGGGTTCGGCCATCAGTTTTGAAATGGTGGCTATTCCCGGAGGCTCATTCCAGATGGGGAGTCCTGAAAATGAACCCTTCCGAAATGCTGACGAAGGACCGGTACGGGAGGTAAAAGTCGATCCCTTCTTTATGGCAAAAATCGAGGTAAGTTGGAATGAGTACCTGGCCTTCTTCAAGCAGACTGGTGCACAGGGGAAAACCACAGATACCTACCTCAATGTAGATAAGGGAGATGTTGATGCCATATCGGGGCCCACTCCTCCTTATGGAGCCCCAGACCAGGGGTGGGGGAAAGGGAAAATGCCTGCCATGTCAATGACTCATCAAGCAGCTGAAGTCTATTGTCAGTGGTTATCTGAAATCACAGGAAAAACTTACAGGCTTCCAACAGAAGCCGAATGGGAGTATGCTGCACGCGGAGGGTCCTCCACACCCTATTTTTTTGAGGGCGATCCAAAGCGATATGTGAAGAGAGGGATTAGGAACAAACTTTTCGGTATTGATACAAGCGGGATTAATAGCTTTATCAACTATGATGAAAATAGTATGGCCAGATCTGCTCATCCCGAGGAGATATTTGAAAATCCATTTGGACTGGTCAATATGCTGGGAAATGTGGCTGAGTTCTGCGCTGACTGGTATGCGGCTGATGCCTTCTCCCAGTATCCGGATGGTATCCTATCCAATCCTACCGGACCTGCAAGCGGTGAAGAACATGTGATCAGGGGTGGTTCCTATAAGGATGAAGCAGATCAGGTTCGGTGTGCTTTCAGGGACTCCACTAAATCAGAATCCTGGATGAAGACTGATCCTCAAATTCCTAAAAGCGTCTGGTGGTATTCCGACTGTTTCCATGTGGGCTTCAGGGTAGTCTGTGAATATAATAAACCTTCTGTTAATGAATAATTCGTAACTTATCTAACTTATTTCCAAAAGACCAAACAATATGAAACCAACTAAAAAAACAAGTAGAAGAAGATTTTTAGAGAACACCGCAGCCATTGGCGCCATCGGGGCTATTGGCGCAAGTCAGCTAATCAGATCTTGTTCACCTGAGGAGGCCGCTAGCTCTGAGCTTGTGGAACCATCATTCCTTGCTACCGCTCCTGACGGAGAACCACTGAAGGCAGGTGTGATTGGATGTGGTGGACGTGGAACTGGTGCGGCTATCAATCACCTGGATGCAGGTCCTAATCTCAATATTGTAGCTGCTGGCGATGTATTTCAGGACAGGCTTGATAAATTTCGTAGCGATCTAAAGGAAAAGAGAAATGTTGAATTGGACGATTCAATGTGTTTCACTGGATTTGATGCGTTTAAAAGGGTCATCGAATCAGATGTGGATATCGTCATCCTGGCCACTCCTCCTTACTTCCGGCCTGAGCATTTCCAGGCTTGTGTGGAAGCAAGGAAGCATGTATTTATGGAGAAACCTGTGGCTGTGGATCCGGCAGGTGCACGGTCCATTATGGCTGCATCCAAGCAGGCTGAAGCTGCCGGTTTGTGTGTAGTTACCGGCACACAGCGGCGCCACCAGTGGTCCTACCAGAATATGCTGGCCAGGCTAAATTCTGGCATGATGGGAGATATAGTCTCCACCAATGTTTACTGGAACATGGGGAAACTCTGGCACGTGAAGCCTTCAGGGATGAATGAAATGGAATATATGCTCCGTGACTGGGTAAACTGGACCTGGCTCTCAGGAGATCATATTGTAGAACAGCACATTCATAACATCGATGTAAGTAACTGGTTTATGGGTAAGACACCCGTTGAAGCAGTAGGTATGGGTTCCAGGCTAAGAAGGCTCACAGGTGATTGTTATGACAATTTCAGCATTGATTTTGTATATGATAAGCAGGTTCATATGGGTAGTATGTGCCGTCAAATAAATGATTGTGCAAACAGTGTGAGCGAACACATCACCGGTACTAAAGGATATATGATCACAGGAGACAGGCAATATAACATCTGGGATCACGAAGGCAATTCGCTTTATGAGTACGCATCTCCGGAAGATGAAAATGGCGAACGCCTTGAAAATGATCCTTATGTACAGGAGCACATTGATCTGGTAAACGCCATTCGGACAGGAAATCAGATTGTGGAAGCCGAAGAAACAGCCAAGTCAAACCTGACTGCCATTATGGGACGGCACGCTGCATACACAGGTACAAAAGTGACCTGGGAAGAGATGATGGGTGCGGAATGGAAACTTGGGCCAAAAGGAGAACTTGCCATGGGTCCGGTTGACATGGATAAAGTCAGTCCCATTGCCGGATCAGCAGCGGAAATGTAATAATTTATCTAATAAAAGAAATCCGGGTTGCCTAAAGATGGCAGCCCGGATTTTTTATTTCGGAGATCGGCTTTAAAAATTATCCACCTTAGCATAAGCATCAATAACAGCCAGCTCTCCCTCTTTGCCTGGCATTGAGTTGCCGTGTTCCATTCCCATAATGCCGGTAAATCCTTTTTCATGGATATGCTTAAACACATTCAGATAGTTAATCTCACCGGTAGTGGGTTCTTTCCTTCCAGGATTATCGCCCATCTGGAAGTATCCAATTTCATCCCATGCCAGGTCGATGTTGGGAATCAGGTTCCCTTCATGAATTTGCTGGTGATACAGGTCATCCAGGATCTTACAAGATGGACTATTAACGGCTCTGCAAACCTGGTATCCCTGTGAGATCTTATTTAAGAAAAGGCCGGGGTGGTCCCTGAAATTCAGGGGCTCCAGCACCATGGTCATTTTATGCGGCTCCAGAATCTCGCTGGCAAGCCTGAGGGCATTGACCACATTGGCTGTCTGATAATCCATATCCTTTCTTAAATCAACAAATCCGGGAACAACGGTCATCCAGCGGGCATTGACCCGCTTGGCCACCTCAACCGATTCCTCGATCTCTTTCAGAAACTGGTCCAGTTTATCCTGTTTACCACTGGTCAGACTGGGTTCACTCCAATATATGGTGTGAGCCACAAACACACCCATTTCCATACCCAGGTTGGCCATTTTGCTGGCTATTTTCTCCTGCATGGAGATCTCTCTTCCCTTCATGCCATTATCTTCCATGGCGGTAAATCCCACATCTGCCATAAACTGGAGCTGATCCAGCAGGTCGTCCCCGGCAGAGTGCTTAAACATGCCAAAATGAGGGGCATACTTTAATTTAAACTGATGTTTGCCGACAGCAGAAACTGTTGCTGAAGCTGCTGAGGCATGTGCCATTCCACCAGTGACTAATGCTCCGGTGGCTACCGCACTACTTTTAAGAAAAGATCTGCGTTGCATAGTAATCGCTTTATTAAGTTGAAAATATGTTCGAAGAACTTAAATGTAATAAATATTTCCTTTGGTAATCTTTATAAGGAGAACCAGAAATTCAGTTTAAACATAAAAACATTGTTTCCCCCTGTTTGAAAAAGATCCCCCACAATATGCGATATTGGATTGTAGGCTCCCTGCCAATCGGAACGATCATGAGCCCACACCAGGTAAAGTGTGGATCCCGGATGGTATTCCCACCTGAATACCAGGTTGGAGCGAAACTGCGAAAAGCTGAAATCGGGATTTGCAAAATTCCAGGAAGTTCCATCGTAGTCAAAATTATAGCTGCTGCTCCCTTCATCATAAGTGACATCCAGGGCTTCAAGCCGCTTGTCCATATCACGTTCCGTACTCTGGTCAACCCGTTTAAATTCATCAAAATCTCCTACCGAGAAATAGGGACTACCGTAATACTGCAGAGACAATTCCGGATTAAGAAATAGCTCAGCCCTAAAAGTAAGAGAGGGTGTTTTTTGATCAATCTGTCCCACCAGGTAAATGGTTTCCTCATCTTCAGTGAGGGTCTGCACATACTGCTGGTGGTACTTTCGCCAGTTCATGGAAGCTATTGCACTCAGCCTGATTTTCCTGATGGGTAACCAGGTGATCTCGGTATAAGCCACCTCCTGGTGTGAATTGTCCACATTATACCAGTTGACATGAGCACCCATCCTGGCAGAGAAATCCTTTGAACCATTCGAAGAGATAAACGCGCTGGTCTGATGCTCTCCGTCCATCCTGAGAGCTGGTCCTCCTCTTAATTCGCGGATATCGAGATGAGAGAAATCGTAATTATATGCAACTGAATAGCGCCAAAGCTTATTAGTTCTTAGCATAAAACTGGCGCCCAGTAAGTTGTAAATATTTTCTCCTCCAAAGCTCCAGCGGGCCTCCTGCTGAACCGATAGGGTATATTCCCTCACCCAATCTCCTGGCTCAAGCATCCTGTATGAGACCTCTCCACGCTCGCCCACAAAATCAGCCTGGCGGATATAACCTATATCATTCAGGTTCAGTCCGGGTGAACGATACTGCCCCAGGAGATTAAAGTTGATCTTTCCTCCCTTCTTCCCCACCTGTATCAATCCTCCATGTCCACCCAGCTGCTCCCTTGCACTGTCTATTTCCAGGTATGATGCATCGGAGCGCTGAAAGCGGTGGATGGGTCCCAGCTGCTTTTTAAGAATGGCATCCTGGCTTCCCTGTAACTGGCTGGCCACAATTTTTGCTTCTGCAAAATAATTCTTATTGTCCCAGTAATGCAACAGGTCCATTCCACCTGTAAGCGCAGCCGTCGGATGAAGTGCATAAACTGCTGAGTCGGGAGAAATTCTGTTCACCAGGCTGAACATCCCTCCGGCAATGGTATTTCCTTCATTAAATTCTTTCTTCACACGTGTGGACAGGTAGTTGCTCAAGGGAGCCACCTGAATCTCCTGCTCTTGACCTGTCTCATCCATTACCACCCCATACTCCTCTGCCGTCAATCCGTTAAGCAGTCCAACAGATAGTCCTTTGCTGCTTTTACCGGTTAGTTTGGCAGCACCCAGAATGGTGGTTCGTTGGGGTATCTCCGAAATCTCATATGCATCCAGAGTGCTCGGAAAAATGGGTGCGCTGCCAATCCTCCTGGAGTAATAGGGAATATCTCCATCCAGCTCAAAATCAAAAATTTCATTGCCCTCCAGGAAAAAAGGTCTTTTTTCTTCATAGAAGGTCTCAAAAGAGGTGAGATTCAGTACCGAAGGATCTGCTTCTACCTGACCAAAATCCGGATTAATGGTAAGGTCGAGGGTATAATCACTGCTGATCCCCACTTTAGCATCAAGTCCCGCGTTAAATCTTAAAGGGTCGTATCCATCACCATCAGCAGGTTTCGCAATGGAGCTTAATACATAGGGCAGAAACTCTACCTGCCTGGATTCACGGATATTTTTAACACCCTTCAATTCCCCGAAAAGATAAACCATTGCCGGTGCATCTAAGGGAATGTATTGCCATTGGTCCTCTTCTTGCCTTCGGTCGATCCATCGCCATACATGCATCCCCCATACATGCTCTTCCCTGTTGGTATAACGAATCTGGCTGAAGGGAATACGCATTTCTGCCACCCAGCTGGTATCATTCTTCGAGGTGGCCCCATCCCACACCCCGTTCCAGTTAAAATCCCACTGGTAATCGCCCAGGTGTTTCAAATCCATTTTCTGTCCGGCTGCACTCAGATTAAATTCAAAGGCTGTTAATTTATCCTCATAACTGTCTAAGGCGATCCCCGCCATATCACCGCTGAGCGCATCCCGGCGATCAAAAATATCCCGAATCAGGTCCGGCTCATCATCCTGGCAGATTATGGCCACAAAAAGGTTAGAATGGTCATACAATACTTTGATATAGGTTTCCTCTGTAGGATCAGCATTCCCCACGGGTTGCTGTTGGGTAAAATCACCCTGCCACTCCCCCAGGCTCCAGATCTCATCACCCAAAAGTCCGTCTATTTTGGGCTGGGGCAGATCGCCAATATTTACTGAGGTATATACCCGTTTGTTATTTAATAGGGAATCCAGATTCTGGCCTTGGATTGAAATGGGATTCAGGGTAAAAGAAAGAACAATAAAGAGTAGAAATATCCCGGTTTGTCTCATATGTCGAGGTGTAGCTCAAATATAATAGAGATTAGACAATCTTTTATATTATTATCTCAGGAAACCAGCAAATAATCATTCCCTTCCACATACCCCCGCTCCTTAAGGAAGGTCCGGATCTTCTCCCTGTTGTCCATCTGCCTGATATAGGTTAGGATAAAGCCCTTTCCAGATGCAGGCAAATCTTCGTAGTAGATTACTTCTTTCTCCAGCTGTCGACTTTTCTTGGTATCAATGTAGCTTTCCATTTCTACACCATGTTGCTCCAGAATCCTTGCCCTCCTGCGGGAAATTCTGCTGGCCCCCCATACCCAAACTGCGGGATGATAGGGGTTGTGTTCCGAAAGCCATTTAGCCAGGTACTGACTCTTAATCTCGTAAAAAGCCCTTTCGCTGTATATAGGATGTGTGCGGGTCAGCCTTCCTGCCGAATCATGCCAGTCCAGCACCACCTCCGGTACTTTTGCGATCTGTACTCCCCGGTCGAGCCACCTTAACCACATCTCGTAATCCTCCGGGAAATCGCCCGCCTGGTAAAGCCCGAAGAGCTCCATGGTTTCCCTTCTCCACATGGCCGTCGGATTCACAATTGGTGCTTCGATAAAGCGTCTATTATATATATCCTCGTAAGTAATTACCGAGTTACTCCATTCCACAAATCGCTTGAACCCTCCGGTGGTCTCAGGATCTCCCACATGAGTCACCAATCCGGCCACTGCACCGAAATCCGGATGACTATCCAGGAATTCACATTGCACCTTGAGTCGGCCTGGTCGGGCTACATCGTCGGCATCCATCCTGGCAATATATCTTCCCTGGGCTGCTTCACACCCCCGGTTGGAGGCAAACATCACCCCCTGTCTCTTCTCCTCAATAAGTCGGAATCTTGGATCGTAACGCTCCCATCTGACTGCAACTTCCCTACTTCCATCGCTCGAGTTGTTATCCACCATTACACACTCCCAATCGGAGAATTCCTGATCTGAAATGCTTTGCAGCGCCCCGGAAAGCGTCATCTCTGCATTATAGAAAGGAAGTACAACAGATACTTCTGGTATGGGACCTGGCATAAATCATTTTTAGTTCTGACAAAGATAAACATGTAAGCTCACAAGGGATATTGCAGGAATTATTAATTTCACACCCTAATCACAATAGATGAATTTCAGTAAAACCACATCTTACGCTATTTCGGTCCTCAGCTTTATGGCTAAGATTGAAGGAGAGCTTTACTCTGCCAAAAAGCTAAATGAAATACTGGAGATACCCTGGCCTTATTTACGACAGTTGCTTACCAGCCTTTCAAAAAGCGGATTCATATTTAGCACCCAGGGGCGCAATGGTGGCTTTCGGTTGAACAAGCCTGCCGACCAAATTGTCCTGGCCGAGATTATTGATTCAGTAGAAGGTTTAAATGTATTGGACACATGCATTATGGGATTTAAACAATGCCCTTTCGACCATACTTGTGCCATGCATGAAGTTTGGGATGAAACCCGGAATAGCATTCTTAAAATTCTAAATAACACAACATTAGACCAGCTATTAAAAGCTGACAAATCTCATTGATTTTTTTTCTGATAATATGCTATCTTCGTATAGCCTTTAATTACTAACTCTAACAAAAATCCTAAGTCCTATGGTAGATTCTGCCCTGGTCCTGAAAGGACAAACAATTGCTTACACCTGTTACACAGTAGTCATTATGCTGGTGATGGCCTGGTTTGCACTTCGCATCACCAGACCTGGAAAAAGTAAAGTGAATCCCGCTCTTTTTTACACATTTGTCGGGTTCCTCACTGTGCTGGGAGTCTCCCTGCACATCATTACCTACAACACGATCCCCTGGTCCGAAATGGACCTGAAACGTCATGAGATCACTCCTGATCAATCCTTTGCCATTGATGTGGCTAACCATGAATTCATTCTTCCCGAAGAAAAGATGGTAATCGAAGTGGGTCAGATTGTCGAATTTGATGTGACATCCAAAGACCTGACTTACGGGTTCGGACTCTTCCGTGAGGATAACACCATGTTATTCCAGATGCAGGTGGTCCCGGGCCACCGCAACGATATCTTATGGAAATTCCTTAAACCGGGTCTCTACACCATCCGGTCTACCGAGTATTCCGGTCCCAAAGGAATTGCCATGATTGAAGAGAATGCAGTGGAAGTTGTCGAACCTTAAAAGATTATTGATATGTCATTTGTAAATACACTGATGAAAGGTGAACAGGGATTGTTCAAAGCAGAATCCCTCACCGCTATGCAGAAGCTTACACTGCGCTTTGTGGTCGTAGGCCTGGTTTATTATCTTTTTGTTGTGGTCGAAGGAATGATCATGCGGATTGTGGAGGTTGAACAGATCGACATGATTTCCCAGGAGCAGTTCTTCGCCATCCTGACAGCACATCCACTGGTGGGAATCTTTGGTTCCACTTACGCTATCGTCATGGGAGCTTTTCTGTTTCTGGTTCCCTACCTGATGAAAAAACCACTTTACAGTATGAAACTGGCGCACTGGAATTTTTTCCTGATCGCAGGTGGTACATTTATCTTCTGGCTGGCGGGATTTATTTCTCATTACGCCCCTCTGTACACCTTGTACTGGCCATTGCCCGCTGACTTCACCCAGTTCAATCCGGTGGGAGGTGCCTTTTTTATACTGGGCATTGCCCTGGTGATGGTGGGTTCAATTTTCTTCGTGATTAACATCTTCAAAACTATAGCTTATACTCCCGAAGGTTGGGAAAAACAACCCGGTGCTAAACTGCTCGGTTCGGCAATAGGAACTGTAGGGTTTGGAAATCTACTTCGGAAAAAGGAGAAACGGAAAGAGCACCTGGTATCCCTACCTGTGGCTGCCATTGCCCGGGGAACAGTGGACATGGCTCTGAATGCAGGGATTATCCTCTTTACCGGCTTATTGATCCTGACCTACATGGTTGCAGCCATCCTTGGATATGACCTGAAGGATACGGCTGTAGATGCTCTTCTTTATAAGAATTGGTTCTGGTGGGGACTCGACCTGATTGCCGACGGACTGGTCCTGATCTTTGTGGCCGGTACCTGGTACCTCCTGGCTACGATGATCACAGGAAAGAAGCTATTTATGCAGAACATAGCTCGTGCTGCACTGCTTCTGGAACTGGTTGTATCCTGGACCGTCTGGTCGCACCACCTCTTGGCTGACCAGGCTCAACCTGCTATACTAAAAGTAGTGTCAGGTGAGATGGTGACGGCTTTTGAACTGATTACACAGGGACTGGCCTTCTTTATCACCCTGGCTACCCTATGGGCCGCCAGACCATTAAAGATGACCAATGAGTTGAAATTCCTGCTGGGCGGACTTCTTGGATTTGCACTGGCTGTCCCTGCCGGTATTATGCAGGCAGATGTTGGATTGAACCGTGTCCTTCATAACACCCAGTGGATTATAGGACCTCACGTGCATGTGGCGATACTGGTAGGTTTAACCATGACCCTTTACGCGGCAATCTATCTCCTGCTACCAATTCTGACCAATGGGGCTAAACTGTACAGTCAGAAACTGGCCAATCTTCATTTCTGGCTCCATCTGTTTGGCGGTATTGGTATGGGAGCGTTCATGGGTATGGCCGGACTGAAAGGCATGCTCAGAAGAACCCTCTACTTTAATGGGGAGTATGACCTATACATGATCCTGGCCCTGGTTTGTGGAGCCCTGTTACTTATCGCATTCCTGCTCTTCTTCATCAACATTGTGATGACCGTAGGACTCGAAGGGCTGATCGGAATTTTCAAACCGGTAAAGAACAAGAACAAAGATCTGGTTCCCGCAGAATAGTCTGCATTAACTCTGATGCCGGCTTGTATGCCGGAACAATAATTTTCAGGAGGCTGTCCCGCCAGGGGCAGTCTCCTTTTTATATGCATAAAATCTTTGGTTTACTCTTCAGGGCCCTTTCTCCGTGACCTTTTGATATCTCCCCGGATCTTCTTGGATCGGATCCGCTTCTCAACACTTGAACGGGTGGGCCTGGTCGGCCTGCGCTTCTTAACTGGCACCAGGCTGCTTGTTACCAGGTCGAAAAAGCGTTCAGTAACATCTGCCTTATTCCTATGTTGAGACCTGTACTTTTCTGATGCCAGGATTAATACTCCCTCATCTGTGATACGACTTCCTAGCCGGCTCGCTACCAGCATTTTTTGTTCTTCAGTCAGGCAATTTGATTCCTGTGGAGACCACAATAGCTCCACCCGCGATTCCGTTTTATTCACATGCTGACCGCCCGGTCCGGACGATCGGCTGGTCCTGAATTCCACTTCCCGATGTAAACATTCACGCATGGATTAAAGGTAATATGATGATTGAATAATATAAGTAACTTGTGAAAAAATCATCCCTGACATGAGAGAGAAACTCATTCTTTTCCTGCCTCTCCTAAGTCTTATGTTCAGTCATCTCCACGGACAGGAGCCTCAGCTGAACGACACAGCAGTGGTCGAAACCTTATCTCTGGAGTCCATCTCAACAGGATGGGCAGATGAAGCGGTAAGCATTGGTTATGTCACGGCTCCATCGGTGATCACCCTGATGTTCGTCTCTGCACTGATAAATGAATGGAATGCCAGATATGTCGGAATTCCTGCTTCGGCCATGATCTTCCTGGCTCCTCCATTGATATATGCCGGTGGCCGTTCTGTGGATATCTCCAAAGAAATCTCCCACCCCAGGGCCAAATTGGGATGGACCCTTTACGCCCTGTCAATCATTCCAACTTCTATGGCCCTCTATGGTTTTACAACGGATTGGGGAGCCACCATACCCCTGACCATTGCCAGCGGGATTCTGGGTACAGCAAGCATTATTGCAATGACCTCCTATGCATTCAACAGAGCAAAAACCGCCCATGAGATGGAGACAAACAGATCCACCTCCCTGCATCTGGGCCTTGCCCCCCTGGAAGGTGGTGCCCTGGCTACTGTAGTATTAAGATTCTGATAGCTGTCGCCCTAAGTAAAAAGCTCAATGAGCTCCTTTTCCGAAAGGGATTTCAAAGGGTTATTTGAAGTGACGAAAGTCTCAGCCAATTCACGTTTACGTTCCTGCAGACGCTGTATCTTCTCCTCGATGGAATCATTGGAGATAAATCGGTAAACAAAGACCCGGTTCTCCTGTCCAATTCGATGAGCCCGGCTAAGTGCCTGCATTTCTGAAGCTGGATTCCACCATGGATCCAGAATGAAAACATAGTCGGCAGCTGTCAGGTTAAGTCCAACTCCTCCTGCTTTTAGGGATATCAGGAAGAGAGAACAAGCTTTCCTGGTTTGAAAATCATTCACGGCTGCCTCCCTCTGACGCTGATTCCTGGAACCGGTGAGGTAGGCATATTCGATTCCATCCTCCTCCAGGCGGGTCCTGAACAACTCCAGGTGCTTCACAAATGATGAGAAAACAAGCACCTTGTGCCCCTCAGAAATTACACTTTCGATATTCCTGTACACCTCTGTGAACTTCCCTGAATCTTCTCCATTATAATCCTCAAGTAAATCGGGATGATTGGCAATCTGACGAAGGCGGGTAAGCGCTTGCAATACCATGATGGAAGATCGCTCCAGGCCCACCTCCTCAAGGTTCTCCAGGAGAGCATTTCGAACCTGGGATTTCTCTTCTTCATACAACCTTAGCTGGGATTCAGCCATATTCACAAAACGAACCTGTTCAAAGACCGGGGGCAACTCCCGGGCGACTTCATTTTTTGTGCGCCTGAGTATGAAAGGATTGATCAACTCCTTAAGTTTTTCCTCCCGTTCCTCATCTCCCCTTTTTTCAATGGGCTGAACAAAACTACGCTTAAAAAATCCCAGTGTTCCCAACAAACCCGGATTTACAAAGTTAATCTGCGACCAGAGATCAGTCAGCGAATTCTCAATGGGTGTCCCGGTAAGAACCACCTTATGATCAGACTGTAATGTAACTATCGCATTGTAAAGTTTGGAAGATGGATTCTTGATCATCTGACTTTCATCAAGAACAATATAGTGAAAGTGGAAGCCCGAAAGCGCCATGCTATCCTGGCGCACTGTATGGTAGGTCGAAATCACCAGGTCGAAATAAGAGAAAGAGGTGAGTTCCCGGTTTCGCTGACTACCCACATGAATCAGTACTTTCAAGCCTGGTGCAAACCTTCGGCACTCCTTCGACCAGTTATGCAGCAGGGACGCCGGAACAACGATCAGCGAGGTAAGCTTCTTTCTAGTACTGCTGAAAAGAGAAAACTGTCCCCCATCTACGGGTGGTCCCTGCTCCTGTGGAGCTACATCATTTTCCCGGCTCAACTCCTTGGAGCGTAATAATACAGCAATGGTCTGCAGTGTTTTCCCCAGTCCCATATCATCTGCCAGGCAGGCTCCAAATCCATATTTTTGAAGAAAGCATAACCATTGGAAGCCCTCCACCTGGTAGCTCCTAAGTGTGGCGTCCAAGCCCTTGGGTAGTTCCAATTCGGGAAGGGTCTCAACGCTGTTTAGAGCCTCCAGTTTCTCAAGGGTTTCTGTATGAAATTCTCGTACCGTATCATCTACCAGGGAAAAATGCTGTTTGTGAATCCTGATCTTTTCTCCTGAAGATTTCCCGAATTCAAACATGGAGCGGTAACGGGCAAACCAGGCTTCAGGCAGTATAACAATCCTGTTATCCGGTAGCAGGTATTCCCTGTTGCCATTCAGAATATGGCTCTTCAGAGAGAGAAAGGGGATCTCCAGATCACCCAGTCTGACCACTCCATATATATCAAACCAATCTTGCTTTTCTTTTGAATCAATATCAAGCTCAATATTCTCAAGATAATATTCCTCTTGCAGGCGCTGTTGGACTTTTATGTCAGAATCCTGCAGAGATGATCCATACTCATTAATGAAACTAATAGCTGAGTATATTCCAAGAGCATCCTCTTGATCAAACTTATTGTTCAAATAGAAATTCTGTTCATCCCTGGACCGAAGTCCTGCCTCATTTAAGACATCCACAATATGTTCTTCCCAGGCATCATCCCGCTCGAATTTTTCAAAAGCATGCCCTTCCGCCTCTCCCAGATAGTTTACAAACCTTCTAGTGGCACTTTCACGGGCAATGCTGTAATTATTATAGTGAAGCGTCAGGATCCAGACAGCTTTACCGGAAATTCCTATCTCCAGGCTTAGCTCGGCTCTCCGGGAAGGAATGCTTGTCCGAACCTCAAAACCTTCGGTCAATGCATTATAATCCCTAAGCGTGTTCCTTACGAAGGATGCGAAATACTTCCCTTCAAACTGGGGAGGAATCTGAATCCGGTCCTTGGTCATAAAGGGCTTAAGTTTTTTACCATCTATCTCACTGATAAAATATAGCTTCTCTCCCAGGATAATGCTGGCGGGATTATTGCTTACGACCTCTACCGGATTATCTTTTAAGATAAGCTGCATATCGCCATGATTCAGAAACAGGGCATAGGAGAGTTGTTCCTTATAGCTGAAACTAAAAACAGGTGTTGCAGGAACCCGTTCCAAATGAAGAAAGTCTTCAGGAAAGATATTCCTACTGCTTTTCTCTTTTACGAAAACAGGGATTTGCATGTCCCGGGCAATTTCAAGGATGGCGTATAGTTGCTTCTCAATATAAGGCCTGATATGCTCACTGATCGTAGTCTGGTCCACCTTATCCTGGAACTGCTTTGCCGTCTTAAGTTTGGAGAAAATGCGGTGAAGGTTCCGGTCGCTGTACTCATCCATCAGCCGGAGTACCTCCCTCTGCATGGGACTCAGACGCTGATATGCGCTGGTGCTGCTGTCGTTCTGTATATATTCTCCCGGACTATAAAAATCTCTTCCTGGCTCCTTTTCAAGTACCTGGGCCTGAAATATGCTCCCCCACAAGCGGTGCGGCATATACCCCAACGCAAATCTAATCTCCCTCATTTTTGAAACTTTTTCCTCCTGTCTCCCAGTTTAACATCCGATTCTGTCCCATTGCTCCATAGAGTAATCCCAAGGAAATTCCCCCTTTTCATCTGGCTTACCTGATCCTCTCCATCATCTTTTGCGCCTTCAGACATGGCGCTTCTGGCTGCCTCCCTGGCAAGTTTCGGGGGAACACGCACCAGGTAAAGGTAAGATCCATCCAGGCCCTGATCTCCTACAATAAGCATTTGACCTACAGTCGATTCCACATTCATCCTTGGGATAAAGATCCGAGAGTCCATCAGGGTAAAACGATTCCTTAATATATCAAACCTGACATTATTCAGGTCCTTGCTGTCCAGAAATTTTCCTGCTGCCTTCAAAGGTGTAAAATTAATCAAGGCTCCATCACTCACTACAACATTGAACTGTGCTACAGAGGAAGGCATATCCACTTTCAGCTCCGGTGTAATAAAGATCTCTGCCAATCCTCTTGCATCTACAATTCCACGGAAATTATCCTTCAATAAATAGATACTATCCTCAGACTCAAGCTCCAGGTTCAAATCACCAATATCTATCCCCTTCAGATTCATATCTGCACTTAAAACATATTGCCTGGGATTGGCTACATTTAACTGTCCATTTAATTCCAGGGTGCCCCTTCCCTCAGGAGAGATAACAAAACGGTCCAGATACAATACCTTTTCCTTGCTGGTCCGCAACTTACCATTCATCCCGTAAATCGTATGTTTCCCATAATGCAGCTCACCAATATTAACTGTGAAATCGATATTCGGGAAATCCATCTCATTGATCTTTGGAGGCTCACGCACCTCCGTGCTATCCGAGTCCACCCCCTCGTTTCCATCATCTGGCTGCTGGTAATTAAGCAGTTCATTAATATCAAGCAGATCGGAATACAATTCAAAACTACCATACATGTTTTCCACAAGGGAATCGGTAAAGTTCTCAATGGATGCGGACAATGCCATATTATTCTCCCCAATACTGCCCTGAAAATTTTCAATCACCAAGAGGTCCCCTTTCCGTTCTATCCGTATCAAAAAATCTTTAAACTTGCTTGGGTAGTACCTGAAGCTCCATCCAAGATCTTCAATATCAATAAGAAAATCCGGAGAAACACTGTCATAGACCAGACCTGCCACAGGAGCCTCCAAGCTCCCGGCAATTCTGAAATCTTTAAGATACTCCGTGCTGTAATCCTGAGGCAGAAGAAACTCATTATTAATTGTGAATAGATCCTCAGCTCTTAACAGTTCCGAAGAAAGGTTGAAATAAAGCGCCACGACATCTCCCGAATCAGTTTGTGAAAAAGCATCATAGTTGGTAATGTTTCCGGAAAATTCAAACGAACTTTCCCCGATGCTTGCATCAAGATGATGAAGAGTTATGGAATCACGGCTGAAGGTAAAGGCTGCACTCACATTGGAGATGTCGGCCAGTAACGGCAAGCCAATTCCAAAACTATCAATGCTAATTTCAAGTTCTGAAATCGTATCATTATCCAGAAAATTATCCAGATCTGTTTTTCTAATGGTCGCAGCTGCACGAAGATAAAAATCCTCGATATCACCCCCAATCATCTTGCTTATAGATGTATCCTGTAAGAGTGTTGCAGGATCAAAACGCTTTGATGAAATGGAGATCCCCGCGCTAAGATCCCTGTTATAATCGAGAAGGTAAAGCAGTAGATTTTCAATTGAAAAACCAAGATCGAATCGATTACCATTAACTTCAAGAGCCAAGAGCTCAGTCTCCAGAATTGTATCATGCAGGACAAGCTCACCAGAAATATACTGAATACTATCCTTGTTTACACTGTCGTGGTTTAGCACAAAGGAGACATCGTCCAGTATAGCTGTTAATGATCCTTCATCATTTAGAAAACTTCCGGATTCCCGGTTGACATTCCCGCTTAGCTGTCCCTGAATGTCTACAGATCCCGACAAATTACTCAGAAAGTCCTTTTTAAACATCTCCTCCAGCCCCTCAAGGTTTATAGCACAATCTACTTCAATATTTAATTCAGGTGACAATATATTTCCCGCTATTACATTGGCATTTATATTTCCTTCAGGGAAGTGTGCGCTAAAAGCTTGCACTTCCACCAGGCCCTCGCTTAAGTCATTCTTCCTGCCGTTGGTGGCAAAAAGGCGAAATGAAATACCGCTTACGTCCCGGTCCACCGTTTTAATTCTGAATCCCAAATCCTCTGCATATCCATTCATTCGGATCACAGGAAGTTCTCCCCCACTCATATTCCCCTGTACGGTACCATTCAAATGAATGCTCCCTCCTCCAATCTGTTCAATCTCATCCAGGTCAAGAACTCCCAGGAACAGGAAATTCAAAAGTTCCAGGCCCTCGTTGGTTGCTACAAAAGCAAGATCAAGTCGGGGAGTGGACCTGAGATCAATACTCCCCCATGTTTCGAACGCTAGCCCAGAAACACTTAAGCTGCTTGGCTCGAGTTTCAGCATATGCGCATCCGGGTCCAGAATAGCGCTTCCTTTGAGCTTAATATTCTTATCTACTTGTGCATTGATTGTTTGATAATTAACTGTATTTATATAAATATCGACTTCAAGGCTAGATTGAATCTGGCCCGACAGGTAAGAGAAGCTACTCTCCAGCTGGTTCACCTCAACATCCACATATTCGTTATTCACCCGATTATCCATTCGGACGCGAACATTAACAAGCTCCATTTTATCCAGATCAATTGCAAGTGATGAGTTAAGACTTGTATCCTTTTGAGATGGAGTTCCAAACCTGATCCCCAGTGCTCGTTCCAGATTGCTTACTGAGTCAGGGTAAATCTCCATATGCACAAATCCGTCCTTCAGCCTGGCCTCCGAAACCATGATGCCACCTCTTATAAGTTCAAGCAGGTCCAATGTTACAGAAATCTCGTTCAGCGATAGAATGGGTTCTAAAGTGGACATTTCTGCACTTAACTCCTTTTCGTAAAATTGTACCTCCTGCAGGTGAAGTGTTAGGTCAGGGAAATTCATGAATGGAATCAGGTACATCTTTCCCATCTGCACCTCACCGGGCTGTTGCTCATTCAAAAAAACCATAGCCCGTTCCACAACATAGTCCCGTCTGATGTAAAAAATCAGGCTGGTGAGCAGGATCAATGAAATAATCCCAATAATGATCCAGCCTCCTATCCTGAGGATTTTAACTTTTCGCTTGGCCACTTAATTAGAAATAATTGAATTTAGACCGAAATTAGTAATTAAGGATGTAATCCCACGAACCTTTTGTAAAAATGCTTCGTATATATCCTTGAATAAACCTGCATCTTATTGTATTTTTGCAGGATAATAAGAGCTAAGATGAAAAAGAGAAATATATTGATTGCAGCAGTGTTTGTAATGGCCATGGGAGTTCTTCCTGCCTGCGATGTCATTGAAGAATGCGGGACCTGCGAACTGGTCACTGAGGATGGTGATGGAAACAAGACCTATGGTACACCCCTGCCTTTCTGTGGAGACGATTTAAAAGATAAGGAAGATGCATTGCCTGTTACGATCAACGGAGTCACTACTTACTGGAATTGTTACTAGGCCTTTACTCCAATAACCACCACATCGTCAATCTGTTCTACCTCTTTACGGTAATCTGTAAATACTTCATCCAGCCTGTTTCCCTGTTCAATCATGGAGAGATCCTGGACAGATAATAGAAGGTTCTTGAAATTTTTTGCAAGAAATTTCTTTCGCTTCGGACCTCCAAACTGGTCAGCGAATCCGTCAGAGAATGTATAAAAGGTATCTCCCGGTTTCAAGATCAATTGATGCAGTGAAAAGGGATCCATTATATCGTGAATGGCAACAGGCATTTTATCCCCTTTAATCTGTGTAAGAAGTCCATCCGATATCAGGTAGAGCGGATTATTGGCTCCGCTGAATTGCAGCTGGAGTGTATTCCTGTCGAAAAGGCAAACGGTCATATCCATTCCATCCTTGACGATACTTCCGGTCTTCTGCTTAAGTGCTTCAATTATTTTATCCCGCAAATGATTCAGGACCTGATCAGGCCTGCTGATCTCCCTTGAGATAATGATTTCATTTAACAGACTGATTCCCAACATGCTCATAAATGCTCCAGGAACCCCGTGACCTGTGCAGTCGGCTGTAACAATCAGGTATTTCCCATCGATCTCCTCTGCCCAATAAAAATCACCGCTTACAATATCTCTTGGCTTAAATACCACAAAATGCTCCACCTTGTGGGAGAACAGTTCCATGGATGGTAGAATGGCAGTCTGGATCATCTTTGCATACTCGATGCTGTCGGTGATATGTTGCTTTTGATAGGCAATCTGGTCCCTCTGCGCCTTCAAGAGAATATTAGCCCTCTTCTTAATTTGGTAATTTCGCCAAATGAAGTAACCAAGGCCGAAGACGAGAAGAAGTGCAAGGGCTACTGCCAGAATGATAATCCGCTGTTTCTGAATAGCCTCTGCCTGCAGCACAATTTTTTCATCCTGCTCCCTGATCTCTTCCTCTTTTAGTGAAATGGCCTCCTCTTTCGCTTTGATACTTAGTTCCTGGTGGACCAATACCTCCCCTTGCCGGTCCACCTCCATTAATTGAGCTTCAATGGTTGTACTTTGTGAATCAATCTCTGCTTCCTGAATTTGCAAAACTTTCGTTTTCTGTTCAATCTCTGCCTCCCTATCCTGAATTTCACTTCTTAAGAGCTCAAGAGTCTGTCGGTTATCTCGTATTAGCACCTTCTGATCCCGTATCTGATCCCACTGCTGTTCAATCAACAGGTGCTGTTGCTCGGTAATGCTTTTTTCTAATTCCAGCTCACCTTCTGTCACTTCATATAGAGACTCCCAATCTTCCCTGGTTTTAATGGCCTGGGCCAGGAACAACTCATTAACATAGAGGCCTTCCTGAACCATCAATTCCTCATTTGCCTCAAATCTGGGTTCGCCATCGACCACCACAAAATTGATCATGGACGATCGGAAGGGATAGCCTTCCGAAATAAGTAGCGTATTCGAGCCCTTGGTTTGCTCGATCACTTCATCCATATTAAACCCGTCCTCCCGGTTCAAAAAAACGACCTGTCCAGCTTGTAGTTTAGGGATATCTGTACAGACACGGATGGCAATAGGCTTTCCCTGGATCTCCTTTCTGTTCTTCGATAATTCTTCAAGCTCAAAATATAGATTCGAATTTTTTTCCAGAACTGTAATTACAAACTCCTCCCGTGCCTGAATAGAATCATTAAAGCGTACATACCTGGAAATATCCAGTATATAGAGTGCGCGGGTCTCATTTGTAAATCCCTGCTGAGCAAACAGAGCGGATGCTGACAATGCAAGTAACACCAGGATCTGCAAATACCTGAAGCTTTTCATAGAGCCCAATTTCAGTAGAGTGTGGTCAAATTAACTATTTTTTTTTACTATTGCAGCATAGATTGACCACCCGATGAACTTCTTATACCTAGTTCTCTGCATTATTGGGGGCACAGGCCTCTTACTTTTTATTCCTTTTAAAGGTGCCCGTTCTTTTAGCCTGGGCCGTCCGGTCAAGAGAGTTAATGAAGCCGATATAGTGCTTTCAAGACGCTTACTGGTTCCTGGCAGTGAAGCCTATGACTCGTATTATAAACTACATCCGGAATTCCTGAAAGCAGACGAACGTTCAAGAAAAACACCGGGACTCCTGGATTCCCGTTCAAGGTATTACCATACGGGTACCTTTGCTGCTGCAAAGGCTAATTTTGAAGTAATCGAATACCTGGGAAGGCTCACCCATGGAATAAACCCAGCACAGAGTAAGTCACCTGACTCACCCTCAGGAAATCCTGTGAAAGTAAATCCGGATCGTACGGCCCGCTTCATCTCAAAATGGTTGAAACAAACAGGCGCCCTCGATGTAGGGTTTACCCGCTTACAGGAGTATCATCTTTACTCCTACAAAGGAAGAGGACCCAAATCAGGCTCACCCATCTATAAAGAACATGAGAATGCCATCGCACTCACCGTTGAGATGGATCACCGTATGATGCAATCAGCCCCGGAAGGAAGCTCAATCATGGAGTCGTCTGAGCAGTACCTGCAAGCGGGGGTTCTCGCTCTGAAACTGGCCGCATGGATCAGAGAGCTTGGTTATGAGGCCACCGCCCACATAGATGGAAACTACGAAGTGATCTGTCCGCTGGTAGCGGTTGATGCAGGACTCGGGACTATAGGAAGGATGGGGCTCCTTATGACTCCAAAACTTGGCCCAAGGGTTAGAATCTCGGTGGTTACCACCAACCTGCCCATTTCCTATGGGGATGCAAAGCCTGACAGAACCACCCTTCATTTCTGTCACCTTTGTAAAAAGTGTGCGGGGGTTTGTCCCTCATCCGCCATCCCCGATGGCCCCCGTGAAACTTTTGATGGGCAAGAGCGCTGGCGTATAGATTCGGAGAAATGTTATCACTACTGGACCACCTCGGGAACCGATTGTGGCAGGTGCATTGCGGCATGTCCCTACAGTCATCCCGATGACGTATTTCATCGTTTTATTAGATGTTGTATAAAAAATAATTTGCTTTTCCGACATCTGGCTCTTAAATTGGACGATCTGTTTTACGGCCGGAAACCTGCAATAAGACCATTGCCCGATTGGTCAGACATATTAGAATAGCATGACAATCACAGCCTACATAGCCCTTGGAGTAATTCTCCTGATGGTTATTGCCCTGATCCGGGAAATGATGCGTCCCGGTCTTATTCTATTCAGCGCCCTGGTAATTTTCATGATTACCGATATTATTTCAGCAGAGGAGGCTCTGTCTGGCTTTTCAAATACAGCAATGATCACTGTTGCGCTTCTGTTCCTGGTTTGTGAAGGTGTAAAAGAATCGGGTGTGTTGAACAGGATTGGAAGGGTCATCCTTCCAAAAAAGCGGAAACCAATTCCCAGGCTGCTTATGCAAATCATGATCCCGGTAGCGGCCCTCTCGGCCTTTCTGAACAACACACCGGTGGTCATCATTTTCGCTCCCATGCTGAAAAAATGGGCTGATAAACTGAGCCTGCCTTCGCAAAAATTCCTGATTCCCCTCTCATATGCTACCATATTTGGTGGCACTTGTACCCTAATCGGTACCTCCACCAACCTACTGGTGCACGGTATGATGCTCGACCGGGGAATGGCTGGTCTGGGAATGTTTGAACTTGCCAAGGTGGGCCTCTTCATTGTCTTTTTCGGTTTCATATACATGAATATCTTCTCCAACAGGCTTTTGCCAGGAGAAAAAATTCCTAAGTTCAGTTTCCCCAACGACACCCGGGAGTACTTTTTTGATCTTTATTTACCTGAAAATTCGAACCTGATAGGAAAAGAGATTGAGAAACGCCGCATACCAGGGCTTAATGAATTTACAGTTCGAACCATTATACGGAATGGAAAACACATACGTATCTCCAACTCTCCCTTCCGCCTGGAAGCTGATGATCAGTTAATTGTTGCCGGAAGCTCCGAGAATGTAGGCTACCTGACCCAGGCCTCAGAAGTAAAGATGAAAGCCCTGGACAAGGTGGCACCCGATTTCCTTAAGAGATCGCTGCGCCAGGTGGAAGTGGTGATCGCCCCCCGTTTCCCCGGAATCCAGCGTACACTTGGAGAGTTCGATTTTTTTGGCCACTACAACGCTGTAGTAATGGCTGTGCATCGAAATGGTGAACGCATCACCACAGATCTTAACAACCACAAATTGAAGACCGGAGACAATCTGATGCTTCTGGCCACTGAAGATTTCACCCGGTACTGGGGCGAATCGAGAGTTTTCTACATGGCCTCTGAGAGAGGTGATATGGATGATGCCAAGGATCGCCGCAGAAGATGGATTGCAATGATTCTTGTATTCTTTATGATTGCCGGAGCCACTGCAGGTCAATTTATCCCCGCACAGGGTAAGGTCCAGTTTGATATGTTCTTTTTTGCTGCTATTACGGTGGTCCTTATGGCCATGATGAAAATATTTTCGGCAAAAAAATACACCAAACCCATCAACTGGGATGTACTGATCACCATCGCCTGTGCTATTGGGATAAGCCGTGCCCTTCAGAATTCGGGGGCAGCAGATTTTATTGCGCGAAGTACCATCAATCTATCCAAAGGTTTTGGTCCACTTGGCGTAATGGCAGCCATTTTCATCATTACCAATGTCTTTACCGAGATCATTACAAACAATGCGGCGGCGGCTATCACCTTTCCCATTGCTTATGCGGCGGCTACCCAGCTGGGGGTGGACCCCAGGCCTTTCTTTATTACCATCTGTATAGCTGCATCAGCCAGCTTCTCTACACCTATTGGCTACCAGACCAATTTGATTGTACAGAGTATTGGCAATTATAAATTCAGTGACTACTGGAAGATTGGTCTGCCGCTTAATATCCTGGCGCTGATCATTTCGCTGCTGGTAATTCCCCGTTTCTGGCCCTTTTAGTAGCTAATACCCAGCTGCTTGTCCATCCTTCCGAGACTCCGAAGCCCCATAATAGACCCCATTCTCCTTATCCCACATAATGGCCTGGTATCCACCATAACCTCCATTCGAACTCTGAATATGATGCCCGCGTTTCATCAATTCACGAATGCTTTCTAAGGGGATTCCTGACTCCAGGTTTACTACACCTCCATCAGTCATCTTTGTCCCTGTGGGCTGAGATGAGCCATCGTGACGAATGCGCGGAGCATCTCCAGCTTCCTGTATATTCATCCCGAAATCTATCATATTCACAACAATCTGGGCATGGCCCTGAGGCTGCATAGATCCGCCCATCACTCCATAGCTCATATAGGGTAAGCCATCCTTTGTAATGAATGCAGGAATAATGGTGTGGAAAGGTCTTTTTCCCGGCTCATACACATTGTAGTGTCCTTCCTCCAGCGTAAAGAGTTCACCCCGGTCCTGTAAAATAAATCCCAGTCCCGGAGGACACATGCCTGAACCCAGACCCCGAAAATTGCTCTGAATTAATGAAATCATATTCCCATGACTATCAGCAACTGTCATATAGATGGTATTGCCATGTTCCATCTCCCCGGCATCCAGGTTGCGGGATGCTCTCTTTGGATTTATCAGCTCCGCTCTTTTTGCTGCATATTCCTTGGAGATCAGCTCATCCACTGGAAGTTGGTTGAAAGCTGGATCGGCATAGTATTTCGCCCTGTCCTCAAATGCCAGTTTCTTGGCCTCAACAAAGTGATGAATGTATTCACTACTTCCAAAACCCATTGCAGCAATATCATATTGCTCAAGAATATTTAAGATCTGAAGGGCTGCAATTCCCTGTCCGTTGGGGGGCAACTCCCACACATCATAACCGCGATAAGATGAACTGACCGGTTCCACCCACTCAGATGTATGACTGGCCAGATCTTCATAGGATAGCTTTCCACCCTGCTCCTTCATAAATGCATCAATGGTATGCGCAATCTCTCCTTTGTAAAAGGCGTCCCTGCCTCCCTCAGCAAGAGCTTCCAGGGTAGAGGCCAGGTATGGGTTCTTGAAAATCTCCCCTTTTTCCGGTGCCTTCCCACCTGGCATATAAACTTCATTCACATTGGGGTAACGACTGAGAGACCTCGCATTACCGGCCCAATAATAAGCAATAAGTTCCGTAAGCGGGAATCCTTCCCTGGCATAGCTAATTGCTGGTTTCAGAATCTGATTCATATCCATGCTTCCAAAGCGCTTATTTAGTTCAAACCATCCATCCACACAGCCTGGTACGGATACCGGAAGGGGCCCGTAAGCTGGAATTTTTTCATAATTGTTCTCTTTGAAATAGTCCATAGTAAGGGATCGTGGCGATCTGCCACTGGCATTCAGTCCATACAATTGCTTAGTTTCTGCATCCCACACAATGGCAAACAAATCCCCACCTACCCCGTTTCCAGTGGGCTCCACTAATCCAAGCAGCGCATTTGCAGCAATGGCAGCATCAATTGCATTACCTCCGTCTTTTAATATATCAAGAGCTACCTGTGTGGCCAGGGGTTGACTGGTACAGGCCATCCCGTGCTGGGCAATTACTTCGGAACGGGTAGCAAATGCTTTCCCGGTAATCCTGTCCTGTCCAAATACAGCAGTAAAGAGCATGGCCAGACTCAAACTAATAAGGATACTTTTCATGATTTTTATTTATGGGTTATGGAACACTATATCGACAGCAAAATACAAAAAACCCAGCCCGCAAATGTGAACACGGTCTAATATGATTTAATGAATCTTTCCAATAATTTAGTCAAGCGATAACCTCACTAAGAAATATATTCAAATGACAAGATCATCTTTAACGCTTTGTACACTAATAATGTGCTAATATTACTTTTAATCATTAAATCAAACCAATGAAAAATCTAATTATTATTTTTTTATCAATTGCTTATATTGGTATAACAAGTTGTTCTACACCACAAAAAAAGGAAGAAAAATTACTCCCTGTGGGAGTAGAGTTCAATAAAGAAACCCTTAAGAGATTGGGTGCCGGTGGCGATAATTGGTGTATAACCTGGGCAAAAGACGGATCGCAGGTTGTATCGATGTGCGATGGAAATTGGCTCAAACTTGATAATCCGCATGGTGGTTTTCATAATCATT
>Ga0164315_10000303_pt1 | contig 32693 bp, 32 predicted proteins | sample GuaBasSedimGuay6_FD_113737 | JGI IMG/M metagenome (GOLD analysis project Ga0164315, IMG submission 113737) | Subseafloor sediment microbial communities from Guaymas Basin, Gulf of California, Mexico - Guay6, Core 4569-2, 0-3 cm | ecosystem: Environmental > Aquatic > Marine > Hydrothermal vents... | reverse complement strand
CATCCCTGACGGGCAGTTTATAGAAGGTCGTACTCTTTGAGCTTTTTACGCAAAGTACCCCGGTTGAGGCCGAGCATTGCGGCGGCCTTACTTTGATTGTCGCGTGTATATTTCATCACTCCGACAAGCAGTGGTGCTTCGACCTCTTGCATAACAACCTGATAAAGGTCGGTACAGTGTTGGCCGTCCAGGTCAGCAAAATAGTCGGTCAGGGCTCGTTCTACGCAGTCGCGTAACGACGTATGATCATGTTTTACCGGGCGATTAGAATCCTGTTCCTGTGCAAAGATAAATGTGCTTTCCGCGTTCATGTACTGTGTTCCATATTTTTATTTTTAGTTTGGGTGAGGTGTGTAGTGATAAATCTGTCTTGCTCGCCAGTATGCTGTAGCAAGTTGAATTCCCGGCGTAACTGATGAGAGTAGCCGAGCCGAGACAAGTAGCTGGTGACATGCTTTCGAGACAGCTTTACCGCCAGTTCTTTGGGGTAATGTGCCCTGATTTCTGTCAAATGTCTGAATATACAATTGCGTACTTCTGCAAGATCTGGGGCAGGCAAGTATTGGCCGGTATCCAGAAGGTGGTTGATCTGCCTGAACAGCCAGGGTTGGCCCTGGGCGCCGCGGCCGATCATAATACCGGCAGCGGCAGTATATTTTAATACCTTGCGCGCCTGTTCAGCGGATTCAACGTCACCATTCGCAAAAACGGGTATTGCGACTTTGTCTACCACTTCGGCAATCGTGTCGTATTCGGCGCGGCCATTAAATAAACAGGCCCTGGTCCGACCATGAATAGCCAGTGCCTGGATGCCTGCGTCCTGCGCTATGGTGGAAATCATTAACGCGTTGCGATTATCTCGATTCCAGCCAGTGCGAATCTTTACGGTAACGGGAACGGGTGTTGCCTTGACAACGGCGGAGAGGATATTGGCAACCAGTGCCTCATTTTTTAACAAAGCCGAGCCCGCTGCCTTTTTTAAAACTTTCCTGGCGGGGCAGCCCATATTTATATCCAGTATTTGTGCTCCTGCCGCCGCGCAGCGTCTGGCTGCCTCTGCCATCTGTTTTGCTTCGGAGCCTGCGATCTGTGCGATCCGTGGTTCTGGCCAGGCTTCAGTGGGTAAACGACCACTGGACTTGCTGGATTGCCATAGCTGGTAATCCGCAGTCACCATTTCGGCAGTGGTTGCAGCAGCACCATACTGCCGACAAATCTTACGAAAAGGCGCGTCACTTATACCAGCCATTGGCGCCAGCACAGCGGAACCGCTCAGCATATGATTGCCAATTTGAATCAAAGTGGGCCTCTCAATCCACTAGTGGTGATGTCCCGCACGCGGCCGGTCATCATACTCGCTCGCGGAATAACGAGGAAGATGCTCAAGCGGTTATTTTGACTAATTAGTCACAGTTAATGAGTACGAAATAGCAGTTGAGTCAGGGCTGAAAATCTCCAGTTTTATGCGGTAGGGCTGTTCTGGCTCCATCACGGAAATATTTGCCAGGGCACCCAAAAGATACTCCTCAGGCGTGAATTTGCGCTGTGCCGTGATCTGACCCTGAAGCCCTTCGAATTGCAACAACAGTCCGGGAAAGGGTTGCGCAAAGGTGGCGCGGTTAGTGAGTACCATGTCGAGTTGCAGAGCATCTTTTCTGTTGGGGTGTTTTTGCACTACCAGAGCATTGCTCTGGATTAAGTGGATATCTCTTTGTTCGGCAATCGGGCAGCCTAGCAACCCACAGACCACTTCAAGTGCGGGGCGATAGCGTTCATCTAAACTTAGGTTGGAGGAATTAAAGTAAAGAAGCTGCATGAGTAGTACTACGATACTTATCAATAACAGCAAAAACATTGTCCACTGTTTGCCGCGCCATGCTCCTGTTCCAGGTTTTGATTTTTCTGCAGGAGATTGCTGTTCGCTGCGCCAGGATTCAGACAGCGCGTCCAGCTGTTGATGGTTGGGTAACTTGCCTACGTCAATGTTTTGAATGCCGCTTGCTTCGCTGGCAATATTCAAAGGCGTTTCGATATGTTCTGTTGTCGCGGTCGGCTCGCTTTGTTGATTACTTTCAGTGTCGTTGTGATCAGTGGCCAGTTGGGGATCTGCGCAGGTGTTTTCATTACCGTCGAACTGAGTTAAACAAATACCGCAGCGAACTGTGCCCTTTGCTGCACAGAGCTGAGCACCAGTGACATGGAAAGCGACTTTGCACTGGGGGCACCGTGTTGTCCCTGTTTCAGGCATAGCCGGATACCTGTAATTTACGGTGTGTTATCAGTGTCATTACCGGGCTATTTTTTCATGGCAACCAGTCGCACCCATTCATCCTGGTTTACGGCTGGCGCAAATTCAAAGTGTTTATCATAGCTTTTGCAAATGGTGCTGGTTTGCGAAGTAACAATACCGGATAAACACAGCTGGCCGCCAGTCGCGGTCGATCGTGTGATTTGTTCCGCCAGTTTTACCAAAGGTGCCGCCAGGATATTTGCTACCAGGTAGTCTGCGGGTTCTGGTGGCTGTTGCTCGGGTGAACATATAAGTAGTTGATCTTTGCCAATACCGTTGTGGAGGGCGTTATCTGCCGTTGCCAGCAGGGCTTGTGGGTCGTTATCTATAGCAACCACCCTGCGCGCGCCCAGTAGCACAGCCGCGATGGCAAGGATGCCAGACCCACAACCGTAATCGATTAGTGTTTTATTTTTAATATCGAGACCATCAAGCCACTGCAGGCACAGAAATGTTGTGGCGTGACTGCCCGTGCCAAAGGCCAGGCCGGGATCGAGCATCAGGTTTATTGCATCCGGCTCAGGTGGCTTACACCAGCTGGGACATATCCACAGTTGCTTTCCACAGCGAATAGGATGGTAGTGCTCCATCCACAGCCTTTCCCAGGGCTGGTCTTCAACTATTTCCCAGTGCCATTTGGGCAAATGATCGAATGCGGCAGCCAGGCGGATGAGCACAATATCGGTATTGGTATCAGCAGAGAATAAACCGCTTAGTCTGACCTGGGCCCATAAAGGAGTTTCACCTACGTTGGGCTCAAGTATTGGCTCATTTGCGTTGTCGGTCAGGGTTACGGAAACGGCTCCACAGTCGAGCAGGAGGTTTTCCAGTAACTCCGTTTTGTCACTGCTTGCTTCCAGGTGTAGTTGCAGCCAGCTCATCGCGATTGTGGCGATGTCATTGCTTATTCCAGGCCCAGTTTTTTCTCAAGATAATGGATGTTTACGCAGCCGCGTTGGAATTCGGCATCCGTAACAAGGTCGCGTTGCAGGTCAGTATTGGTCTGTATACCGAGGATAAATAGCTCATCGAGAGCGCTACGCATTCTGGTCAGCGCGGCTTCTCTATCCTTACCGTAAGTGATGACTTTGGCGATTAGTGAGTCATAATTAGGCGGGACTGTATAGCCACAGTACAGATGTGAATCAACCCGCACCCCATTGCCACCGGGAGGATGGAAGGTGGTCACCTTGCCAGGGCTGGGCATAAAAGTACGCGCATCTTCGGCGTTAATACGGCATTCGAAAGCGTGGCCGCGAAAAATAATCTCATCCTGGGTAAAGCTGAGTGGTTCCCCGCTGGCCACAAGCAGTTGTTCTTTGACAATATCGACACCGGTGATCATTTCGGTAACCGGATGTTCTACCTGTATACGGGTGTTCATTTCGATAAAGTAATAGCGATCATTCTCGTACAGAAATTCAAAAGTGCCGGCGCCACTGTAACCAATATCCTTGCAGGCCTGTACACAGGCTTGCAGTACTTCTGTCCGCACCTGTTCACTAATACCGGGTGCTGGTGCTTCTTCAAGCACCTTCTGGTGGCGGCGTTGCAGCGAACAATCCCGGTCCCCTAAATGGATGGCATTACCCAGGCCGTCGGCGAGTACCTGTACCTCGACGTGGCGAGGGGTTTGCAAGTATTTCTCCATATATACAGTGCCATCGGCAAATGCCGCCTGCGCTTCTGCGCGAGTGACGGCAATGGCGTTAATCAGGTGGGCCTCGGTTTGTACTACGCGCATGCCCCGTCCGCCGCCGCCTGAAGCGGCCTTGATAATAACGGGGTAGCCGATGTCTCTGGCAATCTGTAACGTTCGCTCGTTATCGTCGGTAAGTGCGCCGTTGGATCCGGGCACCGTGGGTACGCCGGCCTGGCGCATGGTTTCAATGGCAGCCACTTTGTCACCCATGGTGCGGATAACCTTGGCGCTGGGACCAATGAAAATAAACCCACTGCGCTCAACCTGTTCGGCGAAATCAGCATTTTCAGCGAGAAAACCGTAGCCGGGGTGAACCGCTACCGAATCGGTCACTTCCATGGCGCTGATAATGGCCGGAATATTGAGGTAGCTGTCAGTTGGCGAGTTTGGGCCAATACAAACAGTCTCATCAGCCAGGCGTACGTGTTTGAGATCAGCGTCTACTTTTGAATGTACGGCGACAGTTTTGATGCCCAGTTCCTTGCAGGCACGCATTATCCGCAGGGCGATCTCTCCGCGATTGGCAATTAATACTTTATCCAGCATGAATTATTGCTTCCCTATTTAGGGAGCATCTGATTAATTTTGGACACAAGATACGAGTTCATAATTTGATCAGAGGCTCCTTGGCTTAAATAATAGTTATCATGGGCTGATCGAATTCCACGGGGTCGCCATCGTCGACGAGAACCTTGCCGATGGTGCCGGATTTGTCTGCTTCGATCTGATTCATCATTTTCATGGCTTCGACAATACACAGCACGTCCCCTGCATTGACCGATTGACCGGCTTCTACAAATGGTGTGGATCCAGGCGTTGGTGAACGGTAGAAAGTGCCTACCATCGGTGATTTGACCACGTGGCCATCCAGCTTTGCGGGTTGCGCTGCTTCGCTGGGGGGAGCAGCTGCCGGGGCGGGAGCATTTGCCGGGAGAGCCATGGCAACCGCCGGAGCACTGGGCATAAAGGGCTGAACTATTTGCACTGGAGCTTTGTTGCGGCTAATGCGAACCGATTCTTCACCTTCTTTAATTTCCAGTTCGTCGATATCTGATTCTTCCAGTAGTTCGATTAGCTTTTTTACTTTGCGTATGTCCATGAACGTTTTCCTAAAAGTAAGATGCGGAATTTATTTTTCTTCGGTGCTTAGTTGGTCTAGTGCTGCGTTTAGAGCCAGCTCATAACTCATGGCTCCAAAGCCACTGATTGTACCAATGGCTATATCGGCGAAATAGGAATGTTGTCTGAAGGTCTCGCGCCCGTGCACGTTTGAAAGGTGCACCTCAATGAAGGGTATTTCCACAGCGAGCAGAGCGTCGCGCAAGGCAATACTAGTATGGGTAAAAGCCGCAGGATTAAACAATATTAAGCTAACTCCTTCGCGGCGGGCATCGTGAATGCGCTCCACCAGTTCGTATTCGGCGTTGCTTTGCAGGGCCAACAAATGGTGTCCTGCTGCAAGGGTGAGTTCCGTGAGTCGCTGGTTGATATCTTCCAGGCTATTTGTACCGTAGACATCAGGTTCCCGAGTACCGAGTAAATTAAGGTTGGGTCCGTGCAGCACTAGGATGGTAGCCATTTTTCCCCTGCTTTTTGCTATGGCGCCTGACAATGGGGCGAATTTTGCAAAGTTTGCATGAGGCATCCGATTTTGTCCAGTTTTAAGTGATTTTCCGGATGTTTAATTGGTTTTCATGCTTTTTAGCTGATGTTAAGTGCATTTTGCCATTTTATACTAGTGCGATCTTATCTTCTTTGCGCCTTAGTAGTATTCATTCGCCATTAAATACCGCAAGTACGCGACTTTCGGTTAGCAGCTGCGGCAAAATTCTGACTGGATTTCCGGCGCCATCAAAATATAGATATAAAGGTACGCCACTTCTGCCATGCTGGTTGAGCAAACGGGTGATCTCGGGGTTGTTATTAGTCCAGTCACCTTTTAAATAGCTGATGTTATGAACTTTCAGTGCGGCTTTAAAGGCAGCGGAACTGAGTGCCAGTTTCTCGTTGGCCAGACAGGTAATACACCAGTCGGCAGTCAGGTTGATAAATGCAGGGCGTCCGGCTGCTCGCAGGCTGGCGAGTCGCTCTGCACTATAAGGCTGCCATATATCTTTCTCGTCACTCGGCCCTGGCATTAGCGAGAGGCTAACCGCACCAGCGAGGATGAAAATAATAGCGCCTTTGGCTATGAAATTGTCAGTTTGACGGTGGAGCCAGATAGCGATGGCCAGCAGAAGTATGCCCAGGCTGACAACTATCGCGTGGTCAATACTGGTCTGACGACCTAGCACCCATAGTAACCAGATCACACTGGCGTACAGCGGAAACGCAAGTAACTGGCTAAAGGTGTTCATCCAGGGTCCCGGAGCCGGCAGTCTTTCCATCAGTCCGGGAATCCAGGATAGCGCTAAAAAGGGCAATGCCATGCCCAGACCTAATGCGGCAAAAATCGCCAGACTAATGACCGCCGGTTGTGTCAAAGCAACACCCAGCGCGGTACCCATAAAGGGTGCGGTGCAGGGGCTGGCGACAACAGTAGCGAGTACCCCAGTCATAAAGGAGCTGGTAATACGGTTGCCGGTGGCCAGGTTCTGACCAAGATTCATCCAGCCACCGCCGATATTGAGTTGACCGGAAAAACTTTGTGCGATGACAAATAACAGGTAGGCCAACAGAGCAACAAAGGTAGGGGACTGCAATTGAAAACCCCAGCCAACGGACTGCCCGGCTTCCCGCAGGATCAGCATCACTGCGGCAATACTTATAAAGGACAGAACGATTCCTGCGGCGTAGGCAATACTGTGCAGGTGTTTGTTGTGATCGCCCAGGTGAGCAGAAGTTGTCGCCATTACCTTGATTGACAGGATCGGAAAGACACAGGGCATCAGATTGAGAATCATGCCGCCGACAAGGGCAAATATCAGCATAACGCCTATGTTGTAGGTGGGCGCTGAATTGTAGGTGGGCACTGATAGCTCGGGTTCGGTATGGCTATCGGCAGCATAAGCTGGAGGGGCGTCGAGCAATTCGGCTGTCCCCTTAGCCAGGTTTACGCTGATGTATTGAGTCTGGGGTGGGTAGCAGAGCCCAGCATCAGCGCAGCCCTGGGAAGTGATAGACAGGGTAATTAACGAGCTGGAGATATTGGTGGGGAGTGTGGTGCTAATTTGTGTGGCGTTATAAAAAACTTCCAGCTCTTTGTCGTAGTATTCGTCGTATATAGATTTTCCTGGTTGATACTCCAGTGCTAACGGTTTGTCTGAATTTTTCGGGTTGTATAAATTGATGGCAAAGCGGTGTTTATAGAGGTAATAACCGGGCGCAATAAACCAGTCGACAAGCAGATTGCGCTCATCGATGCTGGGGATTAACTGATAAGCTTGTTCAACCGGAAGGAATTGAGCGGGCGCATCTAACAAAACATTACCAGCTGCGCTATTGCCAGGTGTCAGCCCTTCAGCATAAACAGGCGTGGAAAAAACAGGCGTGGAAAACACTATCGCTATCGCCAGGTAAATCGCAAAAAGGGAGGTAAAACCCTTCATTTTTAGTTGGTGCTTGCCAATCATTAAATATAATTCTCTTTCAACCGTGACTTAAACCCCACAGATATCGAAATAGACCCGCAGATAATCGAAAAGTTTTCAGCTATTATGAAGCTCTTGCGTTATCGATGGTAATGATTTTGTTGGCGTGCCGGCGTCAGCCTGCTGGGCGGCCCTATCAGTTATGTTAGTTATGACAGTTATGTCAGCGTGAAGAGTAAAAAACAGATTGTCGGCAACGCCGGGTAGATACGCTAAGTTAACTTATTTATAGAACCTATAGAAGAGATATGGATGGTTATTCAGGACTGGAAAAATCGAATTACTGGTGCGGCGCGTAGCCGCCAATCTACTGGTTATCGCCCCGCTGAAGAGAGAAAGTCCGCCGGGGTCGGGAAGTCGGTGGTCAGGTTGGTGCTGATTCTCGCGTTGCCCTGCGTTATTCTCGGCTGGTACTGGAGCAGAGAACCCGCTGTTGAAGACCTTGATCAAGCGACTTACTCCGCAGCTGGGACGGCGACGGTAACGACACTTATCCATGTGGTTGATGTTTTGCTGGATAAACCTGGCGGATATCTAAGTAACGACATAATGCCACCAGGCTTGCTGCTGGATAATATTCCAAGCTGGGAATACGGCGTTGTTATTCAGATTCGTGATCTGACTAAAGCGCTGCGTGAAGCTTTTGCCCGCTCGCAGTCGCAATCTACTGAAGACGAGGATCTTGCGCGGGCGGAACCCAAGTTTAATTATAGCCATGAAAGCTGGATCCTGCCGGCTACAGAGAAAGAATACCGTGCGGGTCGTGATCATCTCCACAATTATTTGCAGCGTTTAGTCGATACAGATGAATATAATGCGCAGTTTTATGCGCGCGCGGACAATTTGCGCTATTGGCTAAACACTGTTGAAGCCCGACTGGGTAGTCTCTCCCAGCGCCTGGGGGCAAGTGTTGGTCAACGGCGACTTAACACCGATCTGGCTGGGGACTCTGCCGCTGAGCAGGCGACGCCCGCACCTGCAGAAATCTACCTGAAAACACCCTGGCTGGAACTCGATGACATTTTCTATGAAGCCCGCGGTACTACGTGGGCGCTTATTCATTTTTTGAAAGCGGTGGAAATAGATTTTGCTGAGGTGCTGGAAAAGAAAAACGCCAGAATCAGCATGCGCCAAATTATTCGTGGGCTGGAGGCGACCCAATCACCACTATGGAGTCCGATAATACTTAATGGCAGTGGTTTTGGCGTGCTGGCAAATCATTCATTAACTATGGTTTCTTATATTAGCAGTGCCAATGCCGCCATTATTGATTTGCGAGAGCTTTTGGAACAGGGTTGATTCTGGCCTGGTAAGAGGCCTGCCCGACGAATGAAGAATGCGTGACCATGTAGTGCTGATGGCTATGTTAATAATCAGGTAGATAAATTTGAGGCTAGAGTCAACGGATAAAGCTGCCTGTTCACAGGCGCACGACTCAGATCATCTGGTGCTAGCTGTTATTAATAACCAGACTCAGGGGAGTGTCGTCCTGGATCATCGGGGCGATGTCGTTATCTGGAATAACTGGATGGCCGACTGGACGGGAATAGCCGGCACTCAGGCTGTGGGCAGGAATGTTGAAGTGCTCGCTCCGGCTATAACAGGTAATGAATACGCGCGGGCTATCAAGTCTGCGATTGAGCTTGGTAAGTCGGTTACCTGGTCACTGGAGATGGATCCGCAACGCCTCGATGCTATCGAAGCTGCGATGACTCGTGGGGATCGTCTGTTGCCGTTGACCCGAATTAGCGTGGTGCCGCTGCCGGTTGAGGGCCAGCAGGGTTGTCTACTGGAATTCATTGAAGCACCTTTTAATCCTGTCCAGTTGCGTGACGTAGCCGCAACGGCGAAATCTGCTGATAAGCATGTCCACAAAGAGGCCGAAAATAATCGTTTTCCGGTCTACCTGGAATCCTCTGAGGTGGCAGTTCTCAGCGTGGATACGTCGGGCATTATCCGGGAAGTCAATGAACGGCTGTTAATTCAAACCGGATACTCGTATCAGCAACTGATCGATACGCCAGTACGCTTATTGTTCCCGACGCTGAGTGATAGCTATGATGTAGACGATTATCGGGCGCTGTTAGCGAGCAAAATAAAACAGAGTTCTGAGGGGGTGATCGAAGCTGCCACCGTGAGTGGAGAAACGCGGGCCTTTAAAATATCGCTTTTCCCTTCAGTGAGCCGACAAGATCTCTTTGTCGTGCTATGCGAGGATGTTTCCGGGCAATCAGGGGCTGAGGATACTATTCTGCGGCAACGGGAGCTATTGGCGACTGTATACAATCAGGTTGCCGATGGTATTGCCCTGCTGGATGGCAATGGATTGATCGAACAAATTAATCCAGTCGGACTGGCGATGCTGGGTAAGCGCAGCGGGCAGGGGCAGCAAATGCCCGTCGAAACTATTATTAACATGAATGATAGTGAAGGTCGGGACATCAATCCCTGTCGGGAGGCGCTCAATCGCGGGTCTCCATGCTCTACCCCTGAAAGCACCTTTCTGCTGGTTGAGGGGAAGGAGCCAACACATATCACGGGCATAGCAACGCCACTGAGAGATCGACACAATCAGATCAATGGTTGTGTGCTGGTGTTTAGAACAGTCGAAGAATCCCGCCGCGTCTCTAACCGCCTCTCCTGGCAGGCAGATCATGATCCCGTAACTCAGCTACCAAACCGCCGTTTCCTGGAAGACCAACTGGTCAGGGCGATTGAGGCAACGCATACCAGCGACCAGGTCCATGTGCTGCTATATATAGATTTACACAATTTTTCACTGGTCAACGATACGGGAGGACGAACCGCCGGCGACACCCTGTTGCGCGAATGTGGCAGGCTGCTTCAGCAGGTAGTAGGTGCCGATCACGTTGTCGCGCGTATTGGCAACGATGAGTTTGCAGTGTTGTTGCTCAACTGTCCTCCTGAGGAGGCGAGGGATATTGCCGAAGAAATACTAGCGCAAATTAAATCATTTTCTTTTCCCTGGCAGGAGAGGCGGTTGAAAATCGGCGCCAATATCGGTGCTGAGGTGATTGATCGTGAGACCGGCTCTGAAATTGATGTGTTGGTTGCTGCTGCTTCGTCCTGTGCCAACGCCAAGGAAAGCGGGCGCAACCGACTATTTTTTCGCCAGCACCAGGATGAACGACAGGTTAGCGGGAGAATGTCTCAATGGGTTCCAAAAATCAGTGAAGCGCTGGAGCAGGATCGCTTTTGCGTGTATTACCAGCCAATAGTGCCTTTGGGAAATTACGCTAAAGAATACGATCATTATGAAGCGCTGATTCGCATGATTGACGAATCTGGGCAGTTGGTGGCGCCGGGCAAGTTTATTCCAGCAGCAGAGCTTTACGGCCTTATAGATGATATTGATCGCTGGACGGTACAACATGTTATATCTGAACTTGGTACTGAGAAATGGCGGAAAAAGTCGAATTTGAGGATTTCAATAAATCTTTCCGGGGTCACCATTAGTAATGAGGGCTTCAAGGATTACCTGCTCGATTTGATGGATAAATCGACTGTTAATCCCCATCAATTGCAGTTTGAAATTACGGAAACCGCTGCCATCAGGGAATTTGATCGAGCGCTTGATTTAATTCATGTGCTTAAAGCCAAAGGGTTTTATTTTTCACTCGATGACTTTGGCAGCGGCCTGTCTTCTTTTGGCTATCTTAAAGATTTACCCGTCGATTTCCTCAAAATTGACGGCAGCTTTATCCGCAATATGGAATTGAACGATGTTGATTTTTCGATGGTCAGCACCATCAACCATCTGGCCCATATTATGGGTATTGCGACTATCGCTGAATGTGTTGAAAATCAGACCCAGTTGACCATGCTTGAGCAAATGGGCGTCGATTATGCCCAGGGATTTTTCATCGATGTCCCGCAACCGATGAAAAATTTTATGGGTTGAGATATGGAGATGGCTTAAGTTTTACGGGGCTTCCAATAAGACTCTTATTAGTTAGGTAATTAGTTAGCTGATTGGTTAGGTGATTGATTAGGTAATGAAGCCCTAATATAAACCCATCGCCTGCTTCATAAGAAGGTTTTTCGCGGGGGCGAGTGCATCGAGCCCGCTCAAACCCAGGTTTCGTAAAAATCGCACGGGCAATTCGTTCCGTTCAAATAATCGTTTAAAACCTTCCATTGCTGTCATAACAGCCAGATTTTCTGGTTTACGGCGTCGCTGATAACGTTGTAAGACCTTCTCGGCACCAATATCCAGCCCTTTGCTCCGCCAGCGAGCCAACTCCTCTGTCAGCACCCGGGCATCGCTTAAACCAAGATTGACGCCCTGACCAGCCAGGGGATGTATGGTATGTGCAGCGTCACCAATCAGAGCCACTCGTGGCTGTATGTAATCAACGGCGTGGCACTGCCGTAGCGGGTAACAGTGTCTACGCGACACTAACTCAAGATTGCCCATGCAGCCTTCGCTAGCCAGCGTTAACTGTTGACAAAAATCTTCATCCGTCATCGCCATCAGCTCATTACTACGTTCATGTACCTGAGACCAGACGATGGAAACATAACGGCTATCAGCACGGTGTGTCTGCACAGGTAAAAAGGCCAGTGGGCCGGTCGGCATAAACCATTGCCAGGCTGAATATTGATGACTTTTTTCACCACGCAAGGTGGCAACAATCGCGGTGTGTCCGTAATCCCACTCGCGGGTAGAGAAATCGCATATTTGCCTGAGTTTTGATCGAGAGCCGTCTGCAGCGACCAGTAGAGATGTTGAGATAGCACTATTTTCTAGCTGCAGAACAAGATGCTCCTCTGTCGCGCGTGCTTTATATTTGGACGGTGACAGTGATTTAATCTGGTCAGGACATAACAAATCGATATTACCCTGCGCTTTGATAGCATTCAGTAAATGGCCCAATACTAGTGAATTCTCTACGATATGGCCGAGATTATCTTGCTGGATGTCCGCGCAGTCGAATTCGATACATCCAGTTCCTTCGCTATCGCGAACCTGCATATGAGTGTAGGGGCAGGCTCGGGTTGTGGCGATAGGCTGCCACACGCCCAGCTCATCCAGTAATAGCCTCGACGATTCATTCAATGCTACAACGCGGGGGTCGAATTCATCGTCGTTTGCGGGCAGAGCGGCTGGTTTTGGTTCGACCAATGCGACCTGAAGAGATTGTTTAGCATCTGGTTTTTCTGCAAACCGTGCCAGCGACAGGGCCAAAGCAGCGCCAACGATGCCCGCACCACCAACTACTACGTCGTAAGTTTTATCAGTCATTGAATCTTGCCTCACGGGTGCTCAAACCAGCACCAAAACGAGCAAAAGCATTGCGCAAACCCGGCGCCAGATCGAGACCTAGTAGTGCCAGATTTCTTGCTATAGACAGCGGCGCATTATTATTGGCAAATACAGCTGGAAGTACATCGCTAAAGGCCACAACTCGTGCCTGGTCTGCCCGCCGACGTTCCTCATACAACTGTAAGCTTGCCAGGTTGCCCAGGTTGCCGTCATCTGCTGCGATGCCTGACAGCACTTCACCAAGAGTAGCGATGTCTCTCAACGTCAGGTTGAAACCCTGACCAGCGACCGGGTGCAGGCTGTGGGCAGATGAACCCATTAACAGGAGGTGATTGCGCACCTGTTCGGTGGCAACCGTTCTTGCAAGCGGTACTACCACACGTCTGGCTACCGCTGCTACAGGGCCGATACGTTGTCCGAAACGGACATATAGACGCTCGATAAAGGTATCTTCGTCGGCGTTCAGTAAATCCTCAGCCTCCGGCAATGGCAGTGTCCACACCAGCGCGGCTCGCGGCGAATCATTCAGGTCGGGTAATGGCAGCAGGGCGATTGGCCCGCTACTGGTAAACCGTTCGTAGGCGATTCCCCGATGAGCTTTAGTCAGTGTTAATTCCGCAGTCAACGCGCACTGTCCGTAATCCTTGCATTGAAACGCTATACCCAATTTCTGTGCTGCCAGTGGAGCTGTGCCATTGGCCAGCACAGTAAGCCTGGCATGTACAGAATTGCTGCCCTCCTGGAGAACTATGCCATTGGCAATGGGTTTTAAAACAAAATGGTTGGTGACTTTGGAACGTTGCACATTAGGCAGCTTATCAACAGCTGCCGATAACAGGCTGGCCAGCTGTGCTGCATCAATGACATAGCCATAGGCATCGAGGTTCTGTTCTAAAGCAACGAGTTGACTGCGGCCGATGTGACCTCGATCCGAGACGCGAATCTCGGTAATCGCCGCCGTGTGCTGCTCAATATCGGACCATAGGCCCATATGACTGAGTATGCGGCGGCTGCTTTCAGCCAGCACAATCTGGCGATGATCAAACCCAGCATCCCGACTGGTAACAGAATCGTCATCAGGGGGCGCAGCCTGTAGTAGAAGAATATTCCATGACGGCTGTTGACGAGCCAGTAATGACGCCAGACACAAACCGGTCAATCCAGCACCGCTAATAACGATATCAGTTTCTGCAGGCAGAATATTTGTATTCATGTGTTACCCGGCCTCTTAAGCTGTTTTTGCACCTTGTCCTTTTGCCATCAAGGCTTCGATATCAGCTATGGTTTTGGGTACGCCAGCGGTCAGGACTTCGGGCCCTTTACGGGTGATCAACACGTCATCTTCAATGCGAATACCTATACCACGCCATTTTTTTGCCACTTTGGTATTATCGGGCGCGATATAAATGCCGGGCTCAACCGTCATCACCATACCGGGTTCCAGTAAGCGCCACTCATTGTCCACTTTATAATCACCCACATCGTGGACATCCATGCCCAGCCAATGCCCGGCCCGGTGCATATAGAAATCCCGGTAAGCGCCTTTGTCTATGAGTTTTGACACATTACCTTTTAGCAGGCCCAGGTCGACCAGGCCGGCAGTGATTACTTCAATGGTAACCTGATGGGGTTCGTCCCAGTGACGCCCCGCCTGTACGACATCGATTGCAGCCAGTTGGGCATTCAGTACCAACTCATAAATGGCTTTTTGTGCCGACGTAAAAATACCGTTTACTGGAAAAGTACGGGTAATATCGGCTGCGTAGTGATGGTATTCACAGCCTGCATCGATGAGTACCAGGTCGCCGTCTTTGAGTACGCTGTCGTTAACCACATAGTGAAGTACGCAGGCGTTTTTGCCGCCGCCGACAATTGATGAATAAGCGGGAAAACTTGCCCCGTCCATAGCAAACTGGTGCTCAATTTCTGCCTGTAGATGGTACTCCGATATGCCCGACCGTGCCGTTTTCATGGCCCGGCAATGGGCTGCAGCCGAAATCCGGCTGGCTTTACGCATTAACGTTAATTCAGCCGGCTTTTTGAATAAACGCATTTCATGGAGCAGGTGATCGAGATCAATAAATTCGCCGGGAGGCACTGCGCCACTGCGCGCCCGACCACGGATATCGTTAACCCAGTCCATCAAACTCTGATCGAAATCACGATCTTTGCCTACTGCGTAATAGACTCGTTCTCGTCCTTCCAGCAACCCTGGTAATATTTCGTCGATGTCGGTAATGGGAAATGCATCGTCCGCGCCATAATCCTTGCACGCGCCGGTTGGCCCAGCGCGGTATCCATCCCAGATTTCCCGATCTCGATCCCGATCCCGACAAAACAATACAAACTCTCCGTGCGCGCGACCCGGAATCAGTACGAGTACCGCCTCGGGCTCGGGGAAACCCGATAGATAATGGAAATCACTATCCTGCCGATAAGGAAAATATGTATCCCTGCTACGAACGCGCTCAGGTGCCGCGGTAACAATCGCTATACTGTTTTTTTCCATCATTGCCATTAGATCGCGACGTCGGCGCGCGAATTCTTTATTTTTTATCATTTTCCTTACTCTAATGTTTGCTCTTGGCAGGAGCGGTCAACAGTTGTGTAAGCTCAACCTGGATCAGGGTTGTCGCCACCCTCACAAATTCGACTAGCTCGACATAACTGGCCTCGTCATCCTCATCTTCCTGGCACTCCGGGTCAACTAAAGCGATAGCGGCCACGTCCCGCATTGCTTCGGCGGCATCAGCTGGCAGTGCAGTGTCGCCTGACAGGCCAGTCTGACCGAGGCCGGAAAGATAGCAGCGGCACCATTTTGACAGGGCATCCAGTCTCTCTGGTAACAGCTCATCGTCGTCAGGTAGCAATAGCTCAAGCAAGCCCTGTTGGTCTTGTGCCTGGGCCAAAGTATCCTGGTATATACGCTCTAGTGTTTCCTTTGCCGGGGTCAAACTAAGTGGTGAGACCTCCACCAGCTCGGCGGTGAACGCGAGCAGCTCATTCTCTGCCAGCGTATGTCCCCCTGCGAGCCGACCGAACAAGCCACCCTGTAATTCCGTAGCGCTAAAGGCTAACCCGCAAGCTGCCAGAGCGAGGGCGTATTCATCAAAATCAAGCAATTCCAAAACTCCGCAAAGTCAGGCCCTGGATCCGTTATAAAAACACAACTTAAATGGCAGATGCCTGTGAAAACCTATTTTTTACAATATAATAAGGTACTATTTCTCGAAACAGGATTAAGTTTATTGACCAGGCCTGCTAAGCACAATATAGTACCTGCAAATGAATAATTACGCATGCCAATTGCCATGAGTACCGACACAATGGCCAATTTAGAACAAAAAATTGATCAACTCGTTGAGTTGGCTAACCGGCTGAAGCAGGAAAACATATCCTTGCAGGAGCGCGAGTCCGATTTGCTGCGCGAACGTGGGGAGCTATTCGAAAAAAATGAACAGGCGCGCCACCGAGTTGAACGTATGATCACCCGTCTGAAAAACCTGGCTCCTGAAGGTTAGACGCTTGGCCGCATCTGAAACCATACAGATCCGCATACTCGACAAAGAGTATCAGGTGCAATGCCCCCCGGATGAGAAGGCCGCGCTGCAGGAATCAGCCCAGGTGCTCGATCAGCGTATGCGCGAGATTCGCAAATCCGGTAGCGTCATCGGCCTGGAGCGCATTGCTGTGATGGCAGCACTTAATCTTTCATATGATCTGCTTCAGTCAGCATCCGGTGCGGCGGCAAATGAAACCGCCAAAAAGGAATTGTTGCGAGTTGATCGTAAGTTGGTTAAGGCGTTGCAGGGGCTGGGAAAAGAGTCCGTCTAGCACCGTCTTAGTAGTTTAACGCCACGCAACTAGTAGTTTAACGCCACGCAACTAGTAGTTTAACGCCACGCGACTGAGCCACTGGGTTATAATGCGCCCACCTGGAGTGTTTGCTAGTCGAAAAGTCCTTGAGCCGATAATACTACCCCGGGGGTCGTTACTGGAGCTGTTGTGCATGTCCGCGCGTCGGAAAGCCTGAAGCGCCAAGGTGACTCCCACCTTGAACCTTTCGGTTCAGGGCCACGTTGACGGCGGCACTTCCGGGGCTTTACCTCCACCGACGATATACTTTTACCGACGATAAATTGCGCATCGTATGAATCCCGTCTCATTCCCGCCTCAATGACATCGTCAGGTCCACAGCAACGACTGAAGCGGCAGCTACGCCAGGATATCCGCAGAAAAAGACGTTCGCTTACGGCCCCGCAACAAAATAAGGCAGCGCGAGATCTACTCGCTGTTCTACGGGGCCTCAACCAGTACAATTGTGCTCGCCGTTTAGCTTTTTATTTGCCTAACGACGGTGAAATTGACCCCTGCAAACTGATGGAGCAGGCCATAAAACAGGGCAAAATCTGTTATCTGCCTGTTGTTAAGCCGCTCAAGCAAAATCGTCTGCATTTTGTCCGCTATCAGTCGCACACGCCCCTGGTAGAAAATCAATTTGGTATCCTCGAACCTCGCCTGTCTACCAATAGAATTGCGCTACCGTGGACCCTGGATGTTATTTTTGTGCCGCTGGTCGCTTTCGACCGTTTCGGCACTCGCCTGGGAATGGGTGGTGGCTATTATGATCGTACGCTTGCTAACTACCACGCCAGCGGAGCCTGCAAACCGCTGCTGATTGGCCTCGCACACAGTTGCCAGGAAGTCGACAGGTTGCAGCGTTCAGTATGGGATGTACCTATGGATCTGATTGCTACCGATCAGGAGTTAGTGGTAGTCAATTCACTACTGGATAACGGACAGGAAACGAGATGAGAAAAACCAAGATTATCTGCACTATCGGGCCAGCCACAAGCTCCACAGAAATGCTCATTCAGCTGGCTGATGCTGGTATGAATGTGGCGCGCTTAAATATGTCTCATGGTGACCATCAATTCCACGCCGCGGTGATTGAGCGCATTAAAGTACTGAATAAAACACTCAGACATCCTGTCGCTGTGCTGGTCGACACTCAGGGTCCAGAAATTCGCACCGGTGACCGTAATAATGATCTAAATTTAACGACCGGGGACGTGGTGTCCGTGGTGGCTCGCGGCACAGCCGACGTAGAAGCCAGCTCGATTCAGATTAACTATGCTGATTTGATAAACGATGTTGATATCGGTGACAAAATTACTGTTGATAATGGCTTGATCAATCTCGAAGTGCTGGAGAAGCACAACCAGGTGATTAAATGCAAAGTTGTAGATGGCGGCGTATTAAAAAGTAAAAAACATGTAAATTTGCCGGGAATACGCGTTAACTTGCCAGCAATTACTGAAAAAGATAAAAGAGATATAGAGCTGGCGATAAAGCACAACGTGGATTTTATCGCCTTATCTTTTGTGCGTGATAAGGATGATATCGACGAACTTAGGCAAATTTTAGATGATAAAAAGCGAAATATTAAGATTATTGCCAAAATAGAAGACCAGGAAGGATTGACGAATCTCGAAAGCATCATAGAAGTAGCCGATGGCATCATGGTGGCCCGGGGAGATCTCGGCGTGGAAATCCCCATTGAAGTACTGCCCAGAGTGCAGCGGCGAATCATCCGCCAATGTGCTATCCACGGCCGGCGCGTTATTGTGGCAACACACATGCTGGAATCGATGATTGAAAACCCGTTGCCGACCCGCGCGGAGGTGACGGACGTAGCCAATGCAGTTTATGAAGAAGCAGATGCCATTATGTTGTCTGCAGAGACAACGATTGGTAAATATCCGGTACGTTGTGTGGAAATGCTTGATCGCATCGCACGCTCCATCGAAAAAAGTCGCGGCCTGCTGTTTACGGAAGATCTGATACTAGTCAACGACAAACAGGAGATGGCCTCCGCGGCCGTAAAGCTGGCCGAATCGATCGGCGCCAGGGCTATTATCGTACCGACCAAAACTGGTCGCATGGCCAACTACATTACCAACTGCCATCCGCAAACGCCGATAATTTGTGCTTTTACTTTTGATGAGCAGACACGCTCCCAACTGGTGCTGAATCGTAACGTACTAAGCTTTGTTATCGACTATGACTCCGCTCCAGACAATATTCTATCTGCGGCGGCAGCAAGCCTGCTGGCTCGAAATGGTTTTGATGCCCTGGACAAGGTAGTGGTTATTTCTGACACCCTGAGCGGACCCGGTATAGATGCAGTGCAAATCCGTTATTTGGGGGATCTTTAATAATATGAACGGCTTGCACAGCCTGCGGCGTATTTCCTCGGTTTAGCTCAAAAAGAATTGATAGGCCTCATTGTCGCTTTCTTCCTGATAACGATAGTTTAAAGAGTCCAGAAACTGGGGCACTTCTCTTCGTTCATTCACAGGTACCTGTAAACCCACCAGTACCCGACCGTAATCGGAACCATGATTGCGATAATGGAACATCGAAATATTCCATCGACCACCTAACTTGCCAAGAAAACTTAACAGCGCACCTGGTCGTTCAGGAAACTCAAATCGATAGACAACCTCGTCATCTATCTCCGCTACACGGCCTCCTACCATATGACGAATATGTAGTTTAGCCATTTCATTGTCGGTCATATCGGCAACGGGATAACCTTTCGTACTCAGTTCATCGAGCAATGCTTTTCGGTCGGCGTCAGATCCAACCTGAATGCCGACAAAAATATGTGCATCCGTGCTATCGGCAAAACGATAGTTAAACTCAGTAACCATGCGTCGACTTAGGGCTGCACAGAAACGTTTAAAGCTGCCCGGCGACTCAGGAATAGTGACAGCAAGTACTGCTTCACGCTTTTCACCAATTTCCGTGCGCTCTGAAATATAACGCAGGCGATCAAAATTAATGTTGGCGCCGCTGTCTATAGCCAACAATGTGCGCCCAGCACAATCAGCCTGCGCGACATATTTTTTCAGGCCGGCGACCGCCAGTGCACCTGCAGGCTCACAGATTGACCGGGTATCATCGAAGATATCTTTGATAGCAGCACAAATTTCATCTGTGCTGACAGTAATCACTTCATCTACAGTTTGGCGCAATATGCGAAACGTTTCCTTGCCTATCTGGGCTACAGCAGTGCCATCGGCAAATAACCCGACCTCTTTGAGGCGTACGCGCCGCCCCTTTGCCATGGCTGCTGTAAGGCAGGCGGCGTCGTCAGATTCAACGGCAATTATTTTTATTCCCGGCCGCACATACTTCACATATGCGGCAATACCGGCGCACAGGCCGCCACCGCCGACTGGCACAAAAATAGCGTCGAGCTTGCCTGTGTGTTGGCGTAGAATTTCTACCGCAATCGTTCCCTGGCCAGCAATGACATCGGGATCATCAAAGGGGTGGATATAGATAAAGCCCTTGTCTTTAGCCAATTGGTGGGCATGGAGCGAGGCGTCATCGTAGGCGTCACCGTGGAGGATAACGCGAGCTCCACGTGAACGCACAGCATCAATTTTAATCTGCGCTGTTGTCCGCGGCATTACAATAGTGGCTTTTACCGCCATTTTTTTAGCGGCTAGAGCTAAACCCTGTGCGTGATTGCCTGCCGATGCGGCAATCACGCCTCGTGCTCTCTCAGCGTCACTGAGCTGCAGCATTTTGTTGTAGGCTCCTCTCAACTTGAAGGAAAACACCGGCTGCAAATCTTCACGTTTGAGCAGCACGCGATTATTTAGGCGGCTGGACAATAACGGTGCTTCGTCAATAGGCGTCTCTTCAGCGAGGTCGTAAATGCGCGCATCAAGAATTCGCTTTATGTAGGATCTGGGCATTTGTTGATCGTATTTCCGGCTGGTTTAACAAACGTAATGGTAAATACCATGGGACAATAACACCAGTGATTACCGCTCCTGATTATCCCTTATATTTGGCAAAACAATTGCTGTGAGTATATGTGCTAACGTGTAGCGCTTGCTTAAACCAGGAATTTACCATGGGCCAGGAAACACTTAAACAGACGGCAGCTGCAGCAGCCCTTGAGTACACATTAAACAAGCTTGACTATGACAGCTATCTTGGCGTCGGCACAGGTTCCACCTGCGATATTTTTATCGATCTGCTGGCCAGCCATAAAAGCAAAATTGCCGGTACTGTAGCGAGCTCGGAAAGAACTGCCCAGCGCTTGCGCAGTCATGGCATACCCGTCTACGAACTGAACACTGTTGATGAAATGCAGCTGTATGTGGATGGTGCGGACGAGGTAAATCCGCATCTGGAGCTGATCAAGGGCGGCGGTGGCGCATTGACTCGGGAGAAAATTATTGCAGCCGCAGCCAGTGAGTTTGTGTGTATTGCCGATGACAGCAAACGCGTTGGTCACCTCGGTAATTTTCCGCTGCCAGTAGAAGTAATTCCTATGGCCAGAAGTTATGTCGCCAAAATGATCATCAAGCTTGGCGGTGAACCGGTGTATCGACAAAATATCATTACCGACAATGGCAACGTTATTCTTGATGTCCACAAACTATATCCCATTGAAGTAGCGCGGACGCTGGAAGAAAAGCTGAATAACATTACGGGAGTTGTGTGTAACGGACTTTTTGCCAATCGTCCTGCAGACACAGTACTGCTGGCAACGTTGCAGGGTATTGAAACCCTTACCGCAAACTAAACAAGGCACAAAATGGAACTTGTCGAAGCGATATCTACACGCATATCAGCGCGGGCTTTTCTCGAGAAACCGGTCAGCAAAAGCACTGTATCGAAAATCCTTGATCACGCACGTCTGGCACCCTCCGGTAGCAATATGCAACCCTGGCACATACATGCTGTGACTGGTCAGGTACGCGAACAGGTGATCGAAAAAGCGCTTGCCTATGCCGGTGAGCATCCAGTTGGCAGTGTCAGGCAGGAATACCAGTCGCCCCCCGAAGCGATGGTCAAACCATATAAGTCACGGCGCTATGAGTGTGGCATGGCTCTGTATTCTGCGCTCGGTATAGATCGTAAGGATAAAGAGGCACGAGCAAAACAATTGATACAGAATTTTTATTTTTTTGGTGCGCCAGTGGGATTGTTTTTTTCTATCCACCGAACGTTAATGCCAGGTCAGCTCGGTGATCTGGGGATCATTATGGCCAATATCATGCTCCTTGCCCGCGAGCATGGCCTACATACCTGTGCCCAGGGCTTTTGGCAGGATGTGCAGCCCGCTGTACGCGAAGTTCTTGATGTGCCGGAGGAATATTACATATACAACGGTATGGCAATGGGCTATCTGGATCAGCAACACCCGGCCAACAAGATGAAAATACAGAGAGAACAACTCGAGCAAGTGGCCAGTTTTTCCGGTTTTGAGTAAACCACAGAAGCCACCGTATAAAGCGGGCTTCTCAGTACGAATATATCTGTTTAAAACGAGCTGGACTGAAGCCATCCATACGTTGTCTGCCAACGAATATAATGGGTACGCCCCGACCTTTTAGTCGTGCAAAATCATCGCGGCCACGCTCCGAACGTTCGACATCGTGTTCCTGAAAAGCGATGTTGTTAGTAGCGAAATAATTCCTGGCCTTTTTACAGACACCACACCAGCTTGTACTGTACATCACTACTTTTCGTTGGTTTTTAGCTTGTTCCTGACGGGCTTGTTGGGTGGTCTGCAGGAAGTCTGAGACCGAAACTTCGGTGCCCTCAAAGGTATTTATATTAGCTTGTATGGTTATTTGTTCCGCCGCGCCTGGATTGCCTTGTTCCGGTGCTCGGTCACTATATTGCACGCGACCGTGCTCATCGACCCACTTATAGATCTCCCCTGCAACAACAGGCCGAACTAATAATGACGCCACTATTAGTAATGCCGCTATACGAGCCCAATGGCAATACTTCATCCCAGTCTCCTTTTTAATAGCTTCCTTATCTAACAGTTTCCGGTCTAACAGGCGGTTAAAAAATTATCGGCGCGCCACTACTGCGTTCACGTGCCAGTGGGGTGCCGAGGAAAAGCAAGCTTAACATGGCCAAAACGTTTCACGGGCCAGGTGCTAGCTATTTGTTACCTATAAACGCCACCTCTTCAACCGCTTTTACCTGAGATTGCCTACCCTGCCCGCTTTTAGTAATAGTCTGTCTAGGCAGCTTCTTCCACAAAGCCCTTCCAGGTTTCCATATAGTTTACAAAGGATTCGCCCAGGCCTTCTTTGCGTAAATGATCCTTTGTTACAGGGTTGCGCGCCGGCTGGAAGTTTTTGTCGCGTTCGGTCTGGTTGGGAAAGTCGTGGTGCAGGATCGCAGCGCGCCCCAGCAATATAAAGTCCACACCGGATTCCATGCAGTGCCTGGCTTCTGCGGGGGTGCGAACCTTGCCGGCAACACCCAGACGAACTTCGCCGCGGTCTAACTCGGTGAAGTAGGACATCAAACTACGCCCCTGGAATTCTTCTTCCACCGGCTCCTTGAAAACATCCCACAGGGACATGTCCAGATAATCAATCTTAGCCTCAGACATCAGGCGCTGGGCCACGGTTGTCGCTTCGGCGAGGCGCATGCCGAAACGCTCCGGTGATAGACGAATGCCAATATTGAAATCATCTCGGCAACGCGTGCGAATGCCGGAAATAATGTCGAATATCGGTCTGGCTCGATTTTCGAGACAGCCACCGTATTGATCATCCCGTTGATTTGTTTCGCTACTGAGGAACTGGCATAAAATATAGCCGTGTGCGCCATGAATTTCGACACCATCAAAGCCAGCCGTTTCAGCACGCTGGGCGGCGGTGATGAAGTCTTCGATTAGCTGCTCTACCTCAAGTGTCGATAATGCGCGCGCACCTGTCTCACTATCGGCAGAAGGCGCCACGGGTTGCTGACCAATTAAATCCTCTGGTGAGCGCATTCCAGCGTGGTGTAGTTGTACAATCGAGAGGCTATCATGTTTATTGATACCTTCGGCCAGACGCGCTAGCCCTTTGATGTGATCATCAGAAAAAATGCCCAACTGCCCCGGAAAGCCCTGGCCAATCGCCTGTACGTGAGCAGCGGCGGTCATGGTTAGACTAAAGCCACCCTCGGCGCGCATGGTTAACCATTTGTACTCATCGTCTGACAGGCAACCATCCTCGTGGCTCTGTAAGTTGGTCAGGGGTGCTAGAGTCAGGCGACTTTTTAGCGATGGACCGCGAAGAAAGGTCATGGGTTCGAATAAAGAATTCATCTGTCTGGTTTCCTGCAGAGTTTGGTAAAGGTGGATGCGGATATTAAGAGTTTGACTTAACCGAGGTCAACTGGAGATGCAGGGCAGATGATAAATATGCTCACTATATTTGCTGGCCAAGCTGCAGCGACTGTTGGAAAATAGCTCGTGCCGCTTCTGTCGGGTGTATTGCGAGGACATAGTATTATCGGTGCATAGTAGCGAATAACGTAGGCATAGTGCCCCTTAAACTCACTTATAACCCAGGATTTCTTGGTGACAAAACTGGCTTTGATCGCAGCGATCTCAACAAATGGCATCATCGGTGTAAACAATGAGCTGCCCTGGCAGATTTCTGCTGATCTACAGCATTTCAAGAAACTAACTATGGGCAAGCCGATCATCATGGGCCGTCGTACCTATATGTCGATTGGCAAACCCCTGCCCGGGCGCACCAATATTGTGATGACCCGTGATACGTCCTGGTGGGCTGAGGGCGTCGAAATTGCGGCTGATTTGACACAGGCTTTGGCAATAGCGACAAAAATTGTCGTCGCCTCTGGCGTAGAGGAAATGATGGTAATTGGCGGTGAGGCGGTCTACCGTGAGGCGCTACCCAGGGCGCAGAGACTGTATTTGACGCGTGTACACATAGAGATTGAAGGCGATGCTTTTTTCCCGGATCTGGATATGGCAGAGTGGTTGGAAACTCCAGTGCAGCATATTGACGCTGATGGACAAACGCCTGCCTGCACATTTGTGCGTCTGGATAGAAAATGAAGGAAATTGATTTGTATGCCATGGCGCCAGAATGCAGAGCCGGGGAGATAGATCACAAAGTGAAACAACACTATGTCATGGGGCGATCAGGCAGCAGTACTATTGATAGCGAGCGGAGTATTAGTTCAGTCAACATACTCATTAGCCGGATGATGGTATTTTTGGCCTTAGTGCCGACGGTTGTTTTGATGCTGGTTTTGACGACCTTTATTGACCCCGCAGAGGTTGAGGCAGCTGAGCTTGATACTTTGTTAAAAGCCGGTGCCGATAAGACTGCTGCAGCTCAGGCCGCGCAGCGTCGCATTGACCAGACAGCTGAGCAAACCGATGATTTACTGCGCCAGTTTCAACTAGTTAACAAGCAAATAGAAGGCTTACAGGTTTATAACGCTCAGCTCGCTCGGCAAGTTGAGAATCAGCGCCGCACCGTGACAGAGATAAAGCAATCTATCCAGAATGCCGCTTTGATGGAGCGTCAGATCACACCGCTGTCACTTACTATGCTAAATGCTCTTGAGCAATTTCTTGGCCTCGATTTACCGTTCAGGACGCAGGAGCGTCAGCTCAGTATTGAGCAAGTTCGCAAAAATATGGACTCTCCACGCTTTAGCGCTGCTGAAAAATTTCGGCAGGTACTTGAGCTTTACGATATTGAAAGTGAATACGGCATCACCATCGAACAATTCGACGGTGTGCTGGAAGTGGATGGCCAGGAGCGCCAGGGCACATTTTTACGAATCGGGCGCGTAGCGTTTTTGTATCAGAGCGGCGATCAGGCGCTGACCGAGGTGTGGAATAAAACCACTCATCAGTGGCAGGCATTGCCGGCACGCGACTATCGCCGCGCCGTGGCAGACGCCATTCGCATGGCTAAAAAGCAGGCGCCTCTCGATATGATCAAGCTGCCAGTCAGCGCGCCGGCGAACTCGGAGCCGGCGTCGTGAGCCGGCAGCAAATCAATGGTCGCCTATGTGGGCTGGCGACTGCGTTGTTGTTGATGCTGGTAGTACTGGTATCACCAACGAAAGTAGTAGCGGAGGAGCAGGCCAAATCACTCGACGAACTATTACGCCTGATAAAGGCTGCGCGGCTTAGCGAATCGAAAGAACATCGGCAGCGCGAGCAGGAGTTTAAAGAGGATAAAAATCGTCAGGCGAAATTACTCAAACAGGCAGAACTGCGGGAGGTTGAAGAAGAAAGTCGCAGTGCTGAACTGGAAAAAACCTATGCCAGTAACGAGCGGGAGCTTGAGATCTTGCAAGAGCAACTGCAAGAACGTCTGGGTACGTTAAAAGAGCTGTTTGGCCATATTACCGCCGCTGCGGGTGATACTGTTAATCGCCTCGATAGATCCCTGGTGAGTGTGCAGTATCCTGGGCGCACCGAACAACTCAATAAATTGATTGAAAAAATGAGCAGCAATAGTCGTCTGCCGTCACTTGAAGATATCGAAAACCTGGCCTACCAGATGAGTCGGGAAATGGTTGAAGGGGGCCGCATCAGTCGTTTTAAAACTGGAGTATTAACGACCGATGGTTCCCAGAGTGAGCAGGAGGTAGTGCGCATTGGCCTGTTCAACATAGTGTCCGATGGGCATTATCTGAGTTACAACCCGGATAATGCTGTGCTTGCCGAATTGATGCGCCAGCCAAGAGGCCTGGCTAAAGGCGCAATTGCCCTGCAGTCTGCCAGCGATGGTTTTACTCCTGTTGCGGTTGATCCGACTGGCCCGGCGGGGGGTGATTTGCTACGTGGTCTGGTAGACCGACCTGGGCTGATGGAAAAATGGCATCAGGGCGGCCTGGTGGGTTATGTGATTACTGGACTTGGCGTGATAGCACTGGTGTTGGCGCTGTGGCGAGCGGTGGTTTTACGGAGTGTATCTGCACGTGTGCATTTGCAGTTGAAAAACCCAGAGGCTGAGAAAAATAATCCCCTCGGGCGGATACTGATTGTAGCTGACACCTATGCGGGGCTCGACCCGGAATCGATGGAACTAAAACTTCACGAGGCGATTCTTAAAGAACGTCCGGCTATAGAGTACGCACTGAACCTGCTTAAAATTATTGCCATGATCGCGCCCCTTATGGGCTTGTTGGGCACCGTTACGGGTATGATCGTGGTGTTTCAACAGATCACGATTTTTGGTGCAGGCGATCCGAAACTAATGGCTGGAGGTATTTCCCAGGCTCTGGTGACCACGGTGCTGGGTCTTCTCGTAGCGATTCCCACCTTACTTCTACATACTTGGGTTAATGGCTATGCACGCAGTATTCTGCATGTGCTCGAAGAGCAGAGTGCAGGGATAGTTGCGCTCAAAGCCGAAGTGAGGCGATCTCCTGTGGAGCCCAACGCCGGCGATCAAACCACAACAAAATTAGTTCCGTAAAATTAGTCGCATAAAATGATTGATACAAAATAGCCATGAATGTCGCACTCGACATGATCAATCACTTGCAACGATTGCTAGATATGGGCGGGCCGGTGCTGTTATTTATTATCGGCTTGATTTTGCTTATGTGGTTGTTACTAATTGAACGCCTGATTTATTATCGCACTGCCCTGCGGGCTGATATCGCTCAATGTTTCCATAGCTGGCAGTTGCGCACCGATCGACACTCACGCCGAGCCCGACAGGTGCGTGCGGCGCTGATCGCTGAAATAAATGCTCGTATCGACCGCTTCCTGCCGATGATAAAAACACTGGTAGCACTGGCCCCACTGTTTGGCTTACTGGGTACCGTTACCGGCATGGTGAGTGTGTTCGAAGCCATGGCCATTGCCGAAGGTGGTGGTGCACGGGCGATGTCGAGTGGCGTTTCCCGAGCCACCGTGCCGACGATGGCGGGTATGGTGGCGGCACTATCCGGCGTTATTGGTCTTACCGGTATTGACCGCCTGGCGCGGCGGGGAAAAGCCCGGCTCGAAAACAGTCTGCTTATGGAAGACCCTCTACCCGAAGAAGAGTTATGCGCCGAGCATTAAAGCGTGAACTCAACACCGACGCTGCACTGGTGCAGGCTATTGACCTGACACCGATGCTCGACGTGGTATTTATTCTGTTGATTTTCTTTATTGTAACCGCCTCGTTTGTGAAGGTTCCGGGGCCTGAGGTGGAACGCAGTGAGGCCCTGACTGCAGAGCTGAGAAAGCCCGCGATACTGGTGGCGATTGACCAGCATGATGTCATCTGGATGGATAAAGCACCCCTTGCTGACAACCAGGTTAAGTTAGCACTTTCCCGCCTGCAAGCCGAAAACCCACGGGGTGGCCTGGTGGTACAGGTTGACAATCGGGCCAGTATCGGTCGTCTCGCTCTGGTCACGGATTTGGCTACACAGTTGGGTATCAGCGATATATCGGTGTCGACTCTCCGTGATTAGGTTTTCCGCGCTTAATTCTCCCGCCCCTGGTTTTTCAGGCCAAAGCTCGACTGTGCGAAGCCCAGCTAACGAACGATTTCGCGACAATGTTGCTGCTCGCTTTGTCATGGCTCTGTTCGGCGCTGTGGTGGTAACTGCGGTGCTATTGGTGTTGATGGTATTAATGGTGGTGAGCCGAGGCGAAGTACCTGATACCAGAGGACGTTATAAAATTGCCGATATCTGGCAGCCTGAACGCACCCTGACTGAATTAGCCAAGGCGTCGAGGCCGAAGCGGCCCTCCGAGCCAGCAATGATACTGCCGACTATGCCCAGGGAAAATCTGCATTTTAATATGCCGACGGCTGCGATCCGTTTGCAGGCTGCACCGATGCCCACAGTGGGTTTGAATATTGGTCTGGGAAGTGGTGATTTTGCCCGCGATACTGATTATATTCCGGTGTATGTGCCGCTGCCTCTGTACCCGCGTCGTGCGCTTGCTCGGGGTCGCCAGGGTTATGCTGTTGTAGAGGTGGTGATTACCACCACTGGTGGTGTGCGTGACGTTAAGTTACTGGAGGAATCTCCACGAAACTACGGTTTTGGTAGTGCTGCCCGGAAGGCTGCGCTAAAGCTCAAATACAATCCGCGGGTCATAGATGGCCAGGGTGTCGAAGTGCCTGGCGTGATGTATAAATTTACCTTTCGGCTCGAGTAATCGGTATCCATGCGCAGTAGCCCCGGTCGATACATTATTAGCCATCTGGCGGCGTTTTTTTTTGCTGCCCTGGCGACTCTCTCATGCGCTGTTGCTGACGATGATAAGGCCGCAAAGAAAAGTCAATATGCAAGTGCCCTCACTCGTAAACGTCAGGCGGTGGGTCGGCTTTGCGCGGTGAAATTAGAAGCTGCGCAGGAGGTTATTGCGGCTCAGCAGTGGTCGCGTGCAGAGCAAGTGTTGAATGCCGCCGCTGGGAAACACTGCACCACCAGCTTCGAAAAATCCCAGGTATGGAACTATCTTGGTTACGTGTATTTCTCGCGACAAAATTATCAACAGGCCCTGGCTACTTATCTGAAGCTTATCGATGAGCCAGAGGTTGAGAGAAAAATGAAAGTGAGTACTTTCAATACGGTGGCCCAGTTGTATTTTCAGCGCGAAGATTACACCAATGCTGCCGGATTTCTTGAACGCTGGATGGAGGCTTTAACAGTCGATGGCCAGACTGGCGATCCACCAACCAAAGCCCTGCTGGCGCAAGCCTATTATCAATTGGGCCGCAAGCAGGCATCGTTGCGGTATGTCGGTGAGGCGATAAATGATTATCAGGCGAAGGGCAAGTTGCCGCCGGAGAGTTGGTGGTCTCTGCAAAGCTTGCTGTATTTTGAACAACAGCAATATCGGCTAGCCCTGCCGGTATTAAAGCAGCTGATCACGCATTACCCACGTTACCGTTATTGGCATCAGCTAGGGGGCTTATACGGTGAACTGGGCGAAGATATGGAGCGATTGGTGGCCACGGAAATTATCTATCTGGCCGGCGCTTTAAAAAAAGAGCGTGAGCTGGTGTCACTGGCGTATTTATACCTCGGCGCAAATACGCCCTACCAGGCGGCAAAAATACTCGACACTGCTATAAACAACGGGTCGATCGGGTCTGCAGGCGGACATCTGGAGTTGCTGGGGCTGGCCTGGCAGCAGGCGGGCGAAGGCAAAAGGGCTAGACCTGTGCTGGAAAAAGCGGCGACGTTGTCCGGGCAGGGCAATATTTACGCGCAGCTGGCCAGTGTTTATCTTGATATCGGTGACAGTGCCAGCGCGGTGGCAGCAGCACTAAACGCCATTGACAAAGGTGAGCTAAAAAAACCGGGTTTCCTGCAGCTTGTGCTGGGTAATGCACAATTGAATTTGCATTGTTATGACCATGCGGCAAAAGCTTTCGAGCAGGCAGGCAAGTACAGAGCCGTCGCCACCAAAGCCAGGCAATGGGCGGACTATACTCAGGTAGAGGAAGAGCGGGTTAAGGACTTACGGGCTGCAGGGGCCGATTTACCAGCTTGTAGTGCTTAGTGTTATGCCTCGCATAAGCGGAATTTTACGTAGCCGAGCGGAGCAAATTGCCCAGAGATTCCTCAGGGCGAGGTAGCGGTCGTCACTAAAACAACATTCTCAATTCCCGCCGCTATGGCCTGATCGGCGATACGAATATATGTAGCGGTGAGGGCACGGGAATCTGTGTTAATAATTACTTTTGTTTCAGGGTTGCTGGCATGGAGCCTTTCTACATTAGCGCGTACGGAACGTATATCGACTCGCCTGCCCTCCAGGAGAATGTCGTTGTCAGCACTAACATGGAAAATGATATCCTGACTTTCTTCTGTGGCAGGGCTTGTCGAAGTGGGTGCATGCTGTACGTCAATGGCGGTTTCATCGACAAAAGCAGCGGTAATCACAAAAAAGATTAACAGGATAAACACCACGTCAAGCATTGGCGTCAGATCAATCTGCGTTTCCTCTTCGAGTCTGCGTTTGCCAAGGCTCATGGCTGATCCCGGGTAGGTTTTGCAGCCATATCAGTATTTACAGGCGAGATAGATCCCTCACTGCACCCCTGTCGGCACTGGTTGCCAGTAGCGCGTAGGCCTTGAGGGCGGCAGTGACTTTGCGGGGTCTCTTTTCCCTCGGCTGCCAGCCCAGCGTGTCGCGTGCGCTTCGACGTTGCGCTAGCTCCTTTTCGCTGAGCTTTACATCAATTGTTCGTTTGGGGATATCGATGTGGATCAGATCACCGGTCTCAATGAGGCCGATGGCGCCGCCAGAAGCGGCTTCCGGTGAACAGTGGCCAATAGACAAACCTGAGGTGCCGCCCGAGAAGCGTCCGTCGGTGACTAATGCGCAGTCCTGGCCAAGACCTTTGGATTTAAGATAGCTGGTGGGGTAGAGCATTTCCTGCATGCCTGGCCCGCCGCGAGGCCCTTCGTAGCGAATAATCACCACGTCACCGGGTTTTATCTTGTCAGCGAGAATATCTTCTACAGCAGCATCCTGACTTTCACAGACATAGGCGGGGCCTTCGAAAACAAGGACCGATTCATCGACACCAGCGGTTTTCACCACGCAGCCGTCTTTGGCGATATTGCCGTAAAGTACGGCTAGTCCACCGTCTTTGCTATAGGCATTTTCAACATTGCGGATACAGCCGCCAACTCTGTCGTTGTCGAGGCTGGGCCAGCGGGTATCCTGACTAAATGCGACCTGAGTAGGAATGCCTGCAGGGCCGGCGCTGTAAAATTTGGCGACCGCTTCGTTTTTCGGATTGCGCATAATGTCCCAGTGTTGAAGTGCGTCGCGCATGCTGCTGGCATAGATGGTTGGTAAGTCAGCATGTAACAGTCCGCCGCGGTCCAGTTCGCCAAGGATACCCATGACACCGCCGGCGCGATGGACATCTTCCATGTGATAAAGCGGTGTACTGGGTGCTACCTTGGATAGATGAGGAATCTTGTGGGATAGCCGGTCAATATCGGTCATGGTGAAATCGACTTCCGCCTCCTGAGCAGCTGCCAGCAGGTGCAAGATAGTATTGGTGGAACCGCCCATGGCGATATCAAGACTCATGGCGTTTTCAAAGGCCTGGAAACTGGCCACTGAACGGGGCAGGACGTTGAAATTATCCTCTTCATAATGTTGTTTAGTAATGTCCACGATCAGGCGTCCAGCCTGTAGAAATAGCTCGCGACGATCGGCGTGAGTGGCAAGCAGTGAGCCATTGCCGGGCAAAGATAACCCTAATGCTTCAGTCAAACAGTTCATGGAGTTGGCGGTAAACATGCCGGAACAGGAACCGCACGTCGGGCAGGCCGAGCGTTCATATTCATCTACTTTTTCATCACTGGCGGAATCGTCGACAGCGATAATCATGGCGTCGACCAGATCAAGCTTGGTATCAGAGAGTTTGGTCTTGCCCGCTTCCATGGGGCCGCCAGACACGAAAACAGTAGGAATGTTTAGCCGCAGTGAGGCCATCAGCATGCCGGGAGTAATTTTGTCGCAGTTGGAGATGCACACCAGTGCATCCGCACAGTGTGCATTGACCATGTATTCTACGGAATCGGCAATAATGTCCCGCGATGGCAGAGAATAAAGCATGCCGTCATGGCCCATGGCAATGCCGTCGTCTACGGCAATGGTGTTGAATTCTTTGCCGACTCCACCGGCCTTTTCGATTTCTCCGATCACCATCTGGCCGAGATCTTTTAGATGTACGTGACCAGGCACAAACTGGGTAAATGAATTAGCGACCGCGATAATAGGTTTGCTGAAATCTTCGTCCTTCATGCCAGTCGCACGCCACAGGGAACGAGCACCCGCCATATTGCGGCCCTGGGTGGTGGTGTGGGAGCGATAAGTCGGCATATTTAATCCTCTGTTCTAAGCTTAATATATAAAATTAAAAGACCGCGAAGGATAACAGACTGGCGGGTGATGCTGAAACATCAATCAAATGGATGGCCCGAGTGCAATATTTTGCAGTTTGCGGGGTCTGAGAT
>Ga0164315_10000302_pt1 | contig 32755 bp, 24 predicted proteins | sample GuaBasSedimGuay6_FD_113737 | JGI IMG/M metagenome (GOLD analysis project Ga0164315, IMG submission 113737) | Subseafloor sediment microbial communities from Guaymas Basin, Gulf of California, Mexico - Guay6, Core 4569-2, 0-3 cm | ecosystem: Environmental > Aquatic > Marine > Hydrothermal vents... | reverse complement strand
ATGCTTTGGTTTCGAAAGTTAATACTTCATCCTCAGAATTATCAAAGTTTATCGATGGAGTAATCAACCAAACCTCCAACGGATTTTCTTCTGAATTGTATGCCGAGATCCTTATAGATTTATTACCGTTAGAAGTACCCTTTTTGTATTTTTCTTTGCCAAAATTTGTATTTATATTTTTCCATCCTGATTTTTCCAGATCTTCCATCTTATTAAGATTTTCAAAATCCTCATAAAAAATTAATTTAGTGCCGTTATCAAGATTACCATCACAATGTAAAAACTCAGGATCACATCTGTCTTCATCTTTAAAATTAACATAGGATAAATCATTTAATACGAGAATAAATTTTTCAGAATAAAAATCTTTGGTCAGTACTGCTTCTATATTTCCCCTATGCTCAGGAACTAAATTCGATTTATAATCTGAGAACGTACTGGAGCTAAGGATTGTTGTCAATAGGTTGTCACATTGTACTAACACTCTCTCTCCGTCAAATTCATCGTAGGTTTCTCCTGCATAAGTTTTTCCGATTTCATCATTTCTAAATTGAACATTATTTAACTGCACATATATGCCTATTAGCTCATTGGTAAAATCAGTTATAGCAACTGTTTTAGGAATAATATTTTCAGTTATCCCTGAGCGAACAATAAAATCATCGATTAAATATTCTGGAATTTCCTCTACCTCGCTTCTTGAAATATAACCTATAATAAATTTTCCTTCATTATTGGTAACACTTAATCCTGCCATTTTTATATATATTTTTCTCCCAAGGTTGAACATGGTATAATATGCCCTGAGATCTAACAACACTACAATACCAGAAGTGGGACTTTCATAGCTATCCTGAATGATCAATTTCTTATAGAAGTTCCCTCCTTCATCACTGGATATTATATACGCTTCAATAATTGTCGTGTCATCGGATTTAAAAGTATAGTAATTTTGACCTGATTGATTGAATGCACTTTTAATTGCCAATATATCCGAATTTGCCATAATTTGTGGCTCTTCAATCTTCAGTTCCGGCAATTCAAAATCATCAAAATGTCCACAAGAGAACAGGTTTGATATAACTAATATATATCCAATAAAATAGTGGGTTTTCTCTGCTTTCATTATTATCGTGTTCAAAGTCTATAATTGACAGAAATGTAAAACGAGGTGCCGTAGCCGAACCAGTATTTTGATCCAAATAAGGGATAATCTCTACTTTTATCTTCTAATAAAGTTTCATAATTTGCATTTCTAGATTGCTCATATCCACCAGTTTTATATATCGTGTTTAACAAATTACTTACGTTTACAAAAAAACCGAAATAATGATGTTTGATTTTCCAGGACTTTCCACCTACTACATTAACCAAAAAATATGGATCAAATATCTGCTGTCTTAACAGTTCCTTAGCGATATCAGGATCATAATTATTAAAAGGCATTCCATCTGTATCAGTATAAAAATTTTTAGTTCGTGTAATTGGAGCGATGTTAATATATGCATTTGAAAAATAATTTACAGTAGCACCAAACCACCAGTATTTGGGATCATTATATTCGAAACCAAGGGAATAGGCTCTTTGTGGTCCTCCTGCAGTAAAATAGTTCTTTAAGTTTGTTTTGCCATAGTTTAGTGGCTCTGTAAAAGCATCGGAAGTCAGGTAAAGATTTGGGTTGCTATTATAGATCGATTGGCCTAGCGCTGCAACAGCTTTTAATTTTAAACCAGGAAGTACACTTATCTGAAATCCTAGTTCAATACCTATATTTTCTTGATCGATATTTGTCAATATTTCCTGGACAAATGCAGTGTTTTCGTCTGTATTTAGACCGGTCAGACCATCCGCAAAATAAAATGATATTTGAGTCTTATCTTCTCGTTTTATCCAATATGCATTAACTTTTAAATTAATTCGGGGATATCGTAAAAAATACCCCAGATCAATTGCACTAATTTTTTCTTTCTCTAAGCCGAAAACAATTTCATTATTTTCACGAATATTGGAAAATGTACTATTTGTACTTGGAGCCTGAGTAAGATATGACGCGTTGAATGTGAACAGATGTCTCCCACTAAGTTTATATGTCAAGCCTGTTTTTGTTCGATAGTCAGTGAAAAATACGGCCTCACTTTTTCCTAAGGATTGACCTCCGGGATAAGCTCCGTTTTCGTATAAACCAATTCTTTGATATTTTGATGTTGAAAAACCTAATGACAAAAAAGCCTCTATTTGTTTTGAACTGTATTGAGCTTGTAGAAAACCATCAACCACTATTGCTTTTAATCTATAGTTGTATTTATATTTTTGATTTTCCTCGACAATTCTATTTGGATTTTGCAAATCATTTTGAGCATCTACAATATTATCTCCGTAAACATCTACGTCTAAAAAGCCCTTACCTCCGAGGAGATCTATTATTTTTGCGTAATTATCAGACTTTAATGTACTGTATCCCAATGATCCGTTTAAGGACAGATTCTTATTGAGTTTTAAATATAAAATGGAATTTATATTTAAATGTTTATCATCTTTTCTGTCTTCATAGAGGGCGTATACTGTATTACCTCCTTGTGCTTCCGTATTCTTATTTGCATTGTATAACGCCGGCCAGTTTATTTGTCCATATTTTATAAACTTCTGTTGAGCGAGATACGCCTTAGTGTAATCTGAGTTGCTGCGATCTCTTAAAAAATAGCTTGGTAGTTTTTGATAATATGTTGGATCTGGGTTTAAACCTCCTCCAACAATGCCTGGGCTTCCGTTCCCGTCCAACATGATCCTTGTACCTCCATAATCCAGCCTACTATTACTTGTATACCCGATCTGATAGGTTATATTGGTTTGAACTCTAATTTTATCTCGTTTTCTCCAAATGTGATTTAATTGAAATATCGGTTCTGCAATTATTTTCACACGAGAATTTCTAATTTTATCCTCTTGATTCCCCCAATATGAATTGTATTTGATATTCTTTAAATTAAAAACCTCTTCGGTAAAGGATGATGATTTTCCTCTATTGTTGTAAGCATAAATAATCGTAAAATTCAGTTTGTTTGTATTATTGATCCGTTTCTCAAGAGATGCAAAAAATGAATTAGAATTATACAAAGAGCCTTCTCTAAAACCTTCGTTGGCAAACCTCCTTGACGCAGAAAATGTATAGGCCCAACCCTTGTTTGAAAGTCCAGAATTATAGCTCACCATAATTCTGCCTCTATAACTTCTATTAGACGCTGCATAGGAAATTTTCGCGCCTTTTCTATAGTTAGACCCAATGGTAGAAATGTTTAGTGTTCCTCCAATTCCACCAAACGATACTTTAGAAGGAAATAGGTTTGCAGAAAACTCCTGGTTTCGCAGAACATCATTTAACCCTCCCCAATTGGACCATTGTGGCCTGTTATTATAAATTTTATTCATAGCAACACCATTGAGCAAGATTCTTGTATACTCTGAGCCCAAAGATCTTGGTCTAAAAAATGTTGGACTGAATTCATAGGCAACTGCTTTCCAAAACACATCTTTTGAAGCAACCAAAAATCCAGCAATCGTATTTGATTCTGCTTTTTCATCCTGCAATTCCTGATTGGAAAGTTTTATTAAACCATTATTGTCTTCTTCGTTTTTCTTAATCAGGCGTATAATTTTTAAATCTAACTTGTACGAATTGTTTTGTAGACTAACAGGTATTATTTTTGGTTCATAGTCCTGCAGGATTATTTTTAAAACTATTTCCCGGTTAATTATTTTTGTTAATTCAAAATTTCCATTCCAATCCGTTTGCACTTTAAGAGTAGAATCCATTATTATAACTTGCACTCCTTGTAATTCTTTTTCCGACAGATTATCAATTATTTTTCCCACCACAGAATAAGAAACTTGACAATTTAAAATATTTGTCGCTAACAAGTAAAAAATTAAAAAACCAAAAACCTTTCTCATAATCTAATAATGACCAAAACTTTAATGATACTTGTCAATGTGATAACTAAGTAATAGTTAACATGGCACAAGATTCGCTCGAAAAAAAATTAGAATTCTAATAAATAAGTGATGTTTTCGATAATGCGAATAAACTACCTCGATGCAAGCCTGCCTAACGGCAGTCAGGCATACGAGGTATTAAATTGAGTTTGCTATGCAAACAACCAGATTTTTCGATCCACCTTAGGCGGAGAAGGAGGATTAAAAATGAAATTGTTTTAGAACCTGAATCAGTAAACAGAGATTTCCTTTCAATTAAAACATAATAAAAGTCATGTTTTTGCAACAAATGTTACCTTATTTTTGCCTAAAAATATTGAGGATGCTAAATGCTTGATGTTACAAAGGAGGTGACGTGGTAAAATTATTTAAATACACACAAATATTTCTTAAATTTGATCCTCACTAATTTAGGTATTAATAAAAAGAACATTACAAATTTTAAACTATACAACATGAAAAAATCATTAATTATGCCGAAAAATGCGGACTTGGAAAAATATGGATTAGAAGGGGTTAAAGCACATTGGAATCTATCACCGGAAGAACTTCAACGAATTACTGTTGAAGAGGGAATGGGTGAAGAAACTACCAATGGAACACTCGCTGTGAATACTGGAAAATTTACAGGTAGATCACCTCAAGATCGTTTTTTAGTAAAGGATGACTATACAAAAGATAGAGTTTGGTGGGGTAATGTAAATAAACCTGTATCTCCTAAAAACTTCAACTACTTATATGACGAAATTGTTAATTATCTGTCAGGAAAAGAATTATATGTTAGAGATGGGTTTGTTTGTGCTGACCCTGTGTACAGGACGAGCATAAGAACAATTACTGAACTTCCATGGTCGAATATGTTCGTATTTAATATGTTTTTACGTCCTGAAATTGAAGAATTGGAAAATTTTGAAGAAGATTGGTTAGTGCTTTGTGCACCCGGTTATCAGGCTGATCCAAAAAAATGTGGTATTCGTCAGGGTAATTTTTCTATTTTAGATTTTACAAGAAAGGTGGCATTGGTTGGTGGTTCTGCTTATACCGGTGAAATCAAAAAAGGGGTTTTTTCGGCTTTAAACATGATCTTACCAACCGATAGGGATGTTCTACCGATGCACTGTTCGGCAAATGTTGGTGATGAGGGAGATACAGCGATTTTCTTTGGACTATCAGGAACTGGTAAAACTACCTTATCTGCTGATCCAAATCGAAAATTAATTGGTGATGATGAACACGGTTGGACAAAAGAAAATACTATTTTTAATTTTGAAGGTGGATGTTATGCAAAAGTTATTGATCTCACAGAAGAGAAAGAACCTGATATCTTTAGAGCTATAAAACCTGGTGCACTTTTAGAAAATATTGTTTTTAAGGAAGGAACGAAAGAAGTAGACTATGAGAATAGTTCTATTACTCAAAATACGCGAGTAAGTTATCCTATCTATCATATAGATAATATTCAAACACCCTCTTTTGCAGGTAACCCTAAAAATATATTCTTTTTAACTTGTGATGCTTTTGGTGTTTTACCTCCTGTATCTAAATTAACACCCGGTCAGGCTGCCTATCACTTTATTTCAGGATACACTGCCAAAGTTGCAGGAACTGAGGCTGGAATCACAGAACCTGTTCCTTCGTTTTCAGCCTGTTTTGGAGCTCCGTTTATGCCTTTGCACCCAACGGTTTACGCAGAAATGTTAAGTGAAAAAATGCAGGAAGCCGGTGTAAATGTTTGGTTAATTAATACCGGTTGGAGCGGTGGCCCTTATGGTATTGGTTCTCGTATTAAACTTAAATACACCAGAGCAATGATCACATCAATACTTGATGGCCATTTAGATAATGTTGATTATGAACAACATCCAATATTTGGATTAAATATGCCTAAATATTGTCCTAATGTTCCAACAGAAATATTGGATCCAATGAATACATGGTTGCAAAAAGGAGCCTATATAAGTAAATCAATTCAGTTAGCCCATTATTTCCATCTTAATTTTGAGAAGTTCGCCAATCAGGCTTCACAAGATATTATGGATGGTGGACCGCTAATTGATGAGCACCATCATTTAGATGATCATATGTAATTAATTTTATGTTATACAATTAGTAAAAGAGGCCTTTGAAGGCCTCTTTTTTATTTAAATGGTACATTCTTTTCAAAAGTGAATTCTCTTATTTCTTTAAAAATTATATTTCTATAAATGTTCACTTTTTAATTTTAAGTGAACTAAAGGATATAGAATTAATTTTGATTAAAAATAAAAAAATCTACATATCGTTCTTGTTTTTACTTGTTTTACTTCTACAATCTCCTTATTGTCAAACTTCTAACTATAAAATAAGAACGATTTCTTTTTATAATGTCGAGAATCTTTTCGATACTATTGACAATCCAGACACTTTTGATGAAGACTTCACAATAAAAGGAAAGTACAAATACTCATCCGATATATATTGGGACAAAATAGAAAATCTCAGCCGGGTAATTTCAGAAATTGGATTTGATAAAACAAAATCCAGTCCGGTGATAGTTGGTTTGGCTGAAATTGAAAACCGGTACGTTTTAGAAGATTTGATAAATTCAAAATACCTCAAAAACGGACAGTATAATATTGTTCACTTTGATTCTCCTGACAGAAGAGGAATTGATGTGGCTCTTCTATACAAAGAAAAATATTTTAAGCCATTAGATCAAAAAGTGTTTGAGGTTCGGGTATGGGATACTTCCGGAAAACGAATCTATACAAGGGATCAACTTTTGGTGAGCGGATTGCTGGACGATGAGCTTATACATATAATTGTAAACCATTGGCCGTCCAGGCGCGGAGGGCAATTGATCAGTTCCTCCAAAAGAGCAAAATCTGCTTTTGTAACAATGCAAATCATCGAAACCATTAAAGCTGAGTATGGAAATTCCAAAATTATCGTAATGGGAGATTTTAATGATGATCCGACAGATATTAGTATAAAAGAAGGCTTAAAAAGTGTTGGGTATTTAAAAAATTTAAATGATAGTTTATTATTTAACCCGATGGAACAGATGTTTATAAAGGGTTTCAATACTCTGGGATACAGAGATGGTTTAAATTTATTCGATCAGATACTTTTAAGTGAAGCTTGTATAAGCTTAAATAATACCTACGAAACTTTTAAATTTTTTAGGGCCGGAATCTTCAACCCAAACTATTTAATTACGCAAAACGGCAGATACACCGGTTATCCCTTTAGAACTTATAAAAATGAAACCTATAACAACGGTTATAGCGATCATTTTCCAGTCTATATTTATCTGATAAAAAAAAATAAACTCACTATTGATAATAACAAATAAGTCTATATTTTGTCTAAAATAATATTTTCATAATCAAAGTCCTCCACGTTAATTACAGAGTTATTTTCGTACTCCACTTTTGTAATTTTATTGTCATACCAGTAATACCATACCCCAACCTTAATACCTTCATTATACGTTGCATAGCATTTTTTTCGTCCATCTTCGTAGTAGCTCTCCCAAGAGGCGTGTAATTTTAAATCTTTTGACAAAAAACCGTGTTGCATTATATTTCCGTTATCATAGAATATCGTAACCTCAAACATATCACCAACGGGCACAACCTTTCTTTTTTCAAATTCTTGAGTATAAATAAATGAACTAAATAACAAAAATGAAAGCAGGCAAACTATTTTTTTCATATCTATTATAATTGAACTCTTATCCTATCAAAGTTACATCATCTTCCTAATTTATTTGATGATATTAATCATCATAACAATAATTTAACCTTGAGGTATTAAGTTCTTATTTGAGATCCTTTTCCGAATTCTACTTGTTTAAAAACATTTTGATATGAGGAATACCATCTTCTAAATAATCTTCTCCTTTTTGAAAGAAATTATGGGAATTGTAAAAATCTTTTAAATATAATTGTGCGCTTACAACTATAACAGACGTATTAAAATGGAAGGCAATAGCTTCTTTGCTTCTTTCAATTAAAAGGTGTCCCAAATTCTTTTTCCTGTAATTTTTTGCTACTAGAACCCGTCCTATGCTTGCTTCTTTATAGTAGTCTTCAGCATTAAATAATCTGGTATATGCAATGATCACATCATTGATCGAAAAAAATAAATGTAATGCTTTTTGGTCGTGATTATCAATATCCTGATAAACACAATTTTGCTCAACTACAAAAATCTCACTTCGTAATCTCAAGATCTGATAAAGGTCTTCCTTTGTTAGTTCATCAAAAGATTTTACCGTTGTTTTTTGCATTTTAATAATTTCATGATATTTTTAATCTTGCACTATTATATCCTTTTCATCACATTTTCTATATTCCGGTTGGATATTTACATGATTAATCTTGTACCGTTCAAATAGTAATTTTTCAATTTCATCAAGAATAGAATCAAATTCTGAAAGCTTAATATCGTTCTCAAAATCAATATGTGCCTCCAGATGAATTTCATCTTCATTTAATTGCCATATATGAATATGATGAATGTTTTTAACACTTTTTATTTGATTCACCTCTTGGGCAATTTTCTTAAGAGACATGTCCGTTGGCGTAAATAGCATCAACACCCGAATAGATTCTATTAGCAATTGATATCCAACATATATAAGATAAATAGCGATGCTAAAAGTCAATAAACTATCAATCCAATAGATCTCATAAAATTTCATTAAGAGCCCACCTACTAATACAGCAACACTTGCCAACATATCCGTTAACAAGTGAAGATAGGCAGATTTCATATTCATATTTTTATCCGCATCCTTTTTAAGCAGTAATACGCTAAAACCATTCACTGCAATACCTAACAGAGACAACCAAATAACTAAATCAGATTCTATTTCCTGAGGATTTTGAAAACGTTTAATTGCTTCAATAATAAGTAAAACCGCCACTATTATTAGTGTAGATGCATTAATAAAAGCTGCAATTATTTCTGCTCTTTTATATCCAAAAGTTTTATTGGTAGAAGCTTTTTTTCTTGATAGTATATTTGCAACATAGCTTATTAATAAGGAAAGAACATCTGAAAAATTATGTAAAGCATCGGACAAAAGCGCTAAACTTCCTGATACTAAACCTCCAATTACTTGAGCTACAGTTATAACAATATTAAGTAATATGGAAATAAAGAGGTTTTGGCCCTTAAGAGGTGCGTGGTTATGAGAATGACCAGAATGTTCGTGCTTATGGCTCATTAAAAATTAGCAAGTTAGAGGTATTTTATCTATTCTTTTCTTATGTCTTCCTCCCTCAAAATTTGTACTTAAAAATATTTCAACAAAATTCAATGCTTCACTTAAGGATACGAACCTTGCCGGAATACATAAAATATTAGCATTATTATGAAGTTTCATAAGTCTTACTATCTCATCATTCCAACCAATTCCCGCGCGTACTTTTTCATACTTATTTGCGGTCATACAAACCCCATTTCCACTTCCACATATTAAAATTCCAAAATCAACTTTTTTATCATTCACAGCCCTGGCAACAGGGTGAACAAAATCAGGATAATCTACACTCTGTTCTGAATTTGTACCATAATTATCCACTAAAATATTCTTAGATTCTAATAACTTAATAATCTGGTATTTATAATCTGGACCTGCGTGATCATTACCTATAGCTATTTTCATTTTTATTTATATTATTTTACAAAATTACAGTTTTGAATCTTATAAACACTAGGAATAATAAATGTTAATTGAATTAAATAAAAACTTTATAATTAACCTTTTATGATTATGTGTATTTGTTAATAAAATTAGGTTGAAAAATAATAAAAAATTTTTTTTATTTCTTTTTATTTTTTAATACAATGAGTTCTTAATACAACGCAATTTTTTTTGTTATTTGTTAGCAATAATTTATGAACATATATTAAAGAGTTTATTAAATAATTTTAATAAAAATTTGTAAACATATATCAGTTAATTGATAAATTAACAAGGTGTTTATAACTACACTATTACTAATGATTTTAAAGTAGTTAAATAATTATAAAATGTTTATTCTTTTTTAAAAATAAATAATCCAAATAATTATAAGGAAATGTTTGGTATATATTAACACTCTATATATACCATCAAAATATTTTTTAAATTTTAAATAAAACATTTATATATATAATAAATGTTAATAAAGTAATTAAACTTCTTTTATTTTTTCAAGAATTTTTAAAGATGAAGTTTCTTGCTCATGTGTTTCTTGAACCTTGCAGAAAGTATGATCAATAGTCTTTTTAGTTATGTAAACGACGAGACTAAAAATAACAATGCAAATAAGTATTATTTTATGATAAGGTTTCATATAATTAATGACGTAAAAATATTAAATATGTTACAAAAATGTTAATTTTTTTTATCCGACTATAAATTTTATCGCTTTATTCACAACTGTAAACACCGAATTGCCTTGACCTATTATTTCTCCATCTGCTTGAATATAAGGTATATGTGTATCTTTGTTTTTTATTATGATAACTTTATTATTGGAAAAATTTACTTCTTTTAGTTTTCTTAAATTCCCGTTAAAAAGTTTTTTGATATTTAATAAAACCTTTAATAATTTAATTTCTTTGATAACTGTGACATCAAAAAAACCTTCTTTATGATTGTCATGATCAGTTAAACGGAGTCCTCCACCAGAGTATTTACACAGTCCAATGTTTATCATGAATATTTTAGATATTTCTTTAATTTTATCCAGATCGATACTTAAATTACTTTGTTCGAAATTTATGAAACTTGTTATACCTCCAATTAAGTAAGCCATGGTCCCTAATTGCTTTACACTATTAACTTTATTAACCACGTAAGCATCAAATCCCACTCCTGCAATATTGTTAAAATAGAAATTATCATTAGAATCAATTAGATTTATTTTACCTATGTCCTGATGTATAAATTTTTCTGATTTTATTATTTTTATGGCCAGTTCCATATTTGAAGGAATATTATAAGTTTTAACCCAATCATTGCCTGTGCCTAAAGGAATTACAGCAATTTTAATACTTGATGTTTTTACTTTTGATTGCGACATAACACCATTTATTATATGATGTAAGGTTCCATCTCCTCCAACTGATATTATTTTATAAAAACCTTTTTTAATGGCATCTTGGGTTAATACTTTTTCATGTTTTGAAAATTTACTTTTAACTATTTTTACAGGTATGTTATATTTTAAAAATAGATATTTTAACTTATCTAGATTTTTTAAACCCTTGCCATTTCCGGAAGTTGGATTTAGTATTACGTACCACATATTTTTCATTTTTATGGGTGTTTTTTATTACAAAATACAAATACTTTTTAATTAAAATTTAATTAAGATTGTATATCAGGTTTTATAGGTTTATAATGAGTACTTTTAAACTTTTAAAATGAATAATAATGACGAAAAAGAGAAGATCTTTGTATAAAAAAAAAGGAAATATCATTAAAAATCTTACGAGAAATATTTTAGATGAATTTAATAAAGATCCGGAGAAAATATTAAATTATAAACAACTTGGCGGTAAATTGAAAATTAATGATGCCAATGGACGAAATCAAATAATAAAGAAATTAGAAGAACTTAAAAGCCAGAAAAAAATTACTGAAATTACAAGAGGTAAGTATATTATTAAAGATCAAAAGCATTATTTTGAAGGGATAGTTGATATTACTTCCAGAGGAAATGCATATGTAGTTTGTGAAGATTTAGAGCATGATATTTACATACCTTCGCGGAATTTGAACAAAGCTTTAAATAATGATCTCGTTAAGGTTTATGTTTATAGCCGTAGGAAAAACAAAAAGCAAGAAGGAGATATTGTAGAGATATTAAAGAGAGATAAGATAGATTTTGTAGGAGTGTTACAGCTCAACAAAAATTTTGGCTTTGTTATTCCGGATGACCCTAAAATGTATTCCGATATTTTTATTTCCGAAAGTAAGCTAAATGATGCTAAAGATGGGGATAAGGTTTTAGTCGAAATGAAGGACTGGCCAAGCAATTCCAAAAATCCCTTTGGTGAAATAAAACTCGTTTTAGGTCGCCCGGGAGATCATAATACCGAAATTCATTCTATTTTACTTGAATACGGTCTGCCTTACACCTTTCCAAAAGAAGTAGAAGATTTTGCAGCAGAACTTCCTTTGGATATTAGCGAAAGGGAAATTGAAAAACGGAGAGACATGAGAGGTGTCCCTACATTTACTATTGACCCTAAAGATGCTAAGGATTTTGATGATGCTCTATCCTTTCAAATATTGGATAACGGTAACTATGAAATAGGAATTCATATAGCAGATGTTTCTCATTATCTCAGAGAGAATACAATTTTGGAAGATGAGGCCTATCAACGTGCTACCTCTGTTTATCTTGTGGATAGAGTGGTTCCGATGTTGCCTGAAATATTATCAAATAATGTTTGTTCTTTGCGACCCAATGAGGATAAATTATCTTTTTCTGCAATTTTTGAGATGGACGCTAAAGCACAGGTGATCAAAGAGTGGTTTGGACGAACAGTTATTCATTCTGATCAAAGATTTACTTATGAAGAGGCACAAAATATTATTGATTCAGGTACTGATAAAAATAAAATAACGTTCGCTATCACTAAACTGGATATTTTAGCTAAAATTATAAGAAAGAGGCGTATGCAACATGGTGCTATTTCTTTTGATAGGACAGAAGTTAAATTTGAATTGGATAAAAATGCTAATCCTATAGGTGTATTTGTAAAAGAATCAAATGATTCTAATAAGTTAATAGAAGAATTCATGCTATTAGCAAATAGAAAAGTAGCCGAATTTATTGGGAAGCGAAAGAACGAAAACAGTCCAAAAAAGACATTTATATACAGAATTCATGATGAACCAAATATTGATAAATTGGCTGCATTGGAGGGTATTATTAATAAATTTGGATATAGAATTGATACAAAATCTAGAAAAAGCACCTCTGAATCACTCAATAAATTATTGGCAGATGTTCATGGAAAATCAGAATCAAATATGATTGAAACATTGACCATAAGATCTATGAGTAAAGCAATTTACAGTACGGATAATATTGGTCATTATGGATTGGCCTTTGATTATTATACACATTTTACTTCACCTATTCGTCGATATCCTGATGTTATGGTTCATAGATTGTTACAACATTATTTAGATGGAGGAAAATCTCCTAAAATTGAGATTTTTGAAGAAAAATGTAAGCATTCTTCAGAAAGAGAATTTATGGCAAGTAAGGCAGAGAGGGACTCTATAAAGTATATGCAGGTTAAATATATGCAGGATCATATAGATATAGAATTCAAAGGAGTTATTTCCGGAGTTACAGAATGGGGAATATATGTTGAAATTATTGAAAATAAATGTGAAGGAATGATAAGAATAAAAGATATTAAGAATGATTATTATATCTTTGACGAGAAACAATACGCACTTGTCGGTCAAGTAACTAAAAACTTATATCAATTAGGAGATGAGGTTACTGTTATGGTGAAACGTACCGATTTAGAACGTAAGCATTTGGATTTTAAATTAATAGAATGAAAATTAATATGAATAATATTATGAAAAAAATCTTAATAATTTTATTTTTTATTTCACAGATCCTTTTTTCACAAGAAAAAATAACTAAAAATTTAGGTGATTTCCATGAGTTAAAGACTTATAGGGGTTTAAATGTTGAACTCATTAAAAGTGATGAAGCTAAAATTGTGATTGAAGGAAATAAATCAAAAGAAGTTTTAATAAAAAACATTAATGGTGTTTTGAAGGTATCTTTAAAGGTTCCTGAATCTTTTTCATCAAAAGAGGTTGTTATTACTTTATATTACCGGGATAAAATTGATATAATTGATGCAAATGAGGGCTCAGTGATAACTTCAAATGAAATTATTAAACAAGATAATATTGAATTCAAATCTCAAGAAGCCGCAAAGATAATTTCTAAAGTAGAGGCAAGTGAACTAACTATAAAGGTAATATCTGGCGGTAAAGTAATTTTAGATGGTTTCACTGAAAATCAAACCATTGTTTCTAATACAGGAGGTTTTTATGATGGAGAAAACTTAGTGGCTAATAATACTAAGATTACTGCATCTTCGGGCGGAACAGGAACTGTAAATGGAACTACATTAGTAGATGCCAATGCTAAATTGGGATCCACGATTACGGTTTTAGGTAAACCCGATGAAGTTATTATTAAAGAGTCTTTTGGTGGATATGTTCGTAATTAAGCATAATTTTGTAATAATATTATTAACTTTGTGTACTAAATTATAAATGATGATTTTACAAATGATATTTTTAGGATTTGTTGGTCCATGGCAATGGATAATAATCGGCTTGGCGATTCTTTTACTTTTCGGAGGAAAAAAATTACCAGAGCTAATGAAGGGCTTAGGTACTGGAATTAAAGAATTTAAAAATGCCACCAGTACAGAAGAAGAAGACAAGAAAAAAGAAGAAAGTAAACAGTAGTTTTTCTTTTTTTTAAAAATACAAAATCTCATCATACATTAATTATGATGAGATTTTTTGTGAAATAGATATGAAATTTATTTCGTGTGTTTATTATTCTTTGATGCTTCCATTATTTTATTTGCTGCCAATAGAGAGGCTGTCATATCGTTTAACATAGTGCTGGCAGCATTGGGATTATTTGGTAATAATATTAAATTGCTACTAGAATCAGCTCCAATGGACTGCAATGTATCATAATGTTGTGTTATGACAATCAAGGCTGAAGCCTCCTGAGGGTTTATACCTGCTTTATTTAATGTATCTACACTTTCCTCCAATCCGCGAGCAATTTCACGTCGTTGATCGGCAATTCCCTTACCTTGTAATCTTTTACTTTGAGCTTCGGCCTTTGCCCTCTCTACAATTAAAATTCTTTGAGCGTCACCCTCATGTTGCGCTGCTATTTTTTCACGTTCAGCAGCGTTAATTCTGTTCATTGCTTCTTTTACTGTGGGATCAGGATCAATATCAGTAACAAGGGCCTTTACTATATCATAGCCATACTTAAGCATAGCGTCTTTTAGTTCGCGTTGAATTGCCTGAGCAATATCATCTTTCTTTTCAAAGACATCATCTAAAATCATCTTTGGAACTTCAGCTCTGACCAAATCAAAAATGTAAGAAGTGAGTTGTTCGTGTGGATTTTGTAACTTATAAAAAGCATCATAAACTTTCTCATGGAGAATTTGAAATTGTATGGATATTTTTAAGTGAACGAATACATCATCTTTTGTTTTTGTTTCTACAATCACATCTAATTGTTGAATTCTTAAACTTAATCGTGCTGCTACACGATCAACCAAAGGAATTTTAAATTGTAAACCGGCATTTCGAATATTCAAAAATTTTCCAAAACGCTCTAAAACAACAGCGGTTTGTTGCTTTACAATAAAAGCAGCTGAAAACACTAAAAGAATAGAAATTATTATTATAGGAATGGTTGTTAACATGGTATTAATATTTGAAATTAAAGGAAATAAAGTTACAAATTAAATATTCATTTTATGAGATAATAAAAATATTATCTTTGCAATTAAATTATTCAAAATGAAAAAATTTATTACCGTTAGTGCCATCGGGATTGTATTGATTTCAGCAGCGTATTTTACCTTTATCTACTACGCAACCTATAGTGATGGATATAGATCAGGTGAATTAATAAAAATTACAAGAAAAGGAGTTTTATTTAAAACCTGGGAAGGAAAAATTAGTCAAGGTGTTGCGGAAGAACAACATTTTGAATTTTCAGTTGAATCTAAAAATAAGGAAATTATTGAGCTATTAAAGGAATTGCAAGGTCATCAGGTAAACCTTACTTATAAAGAAAGATATGGTACCTTTCCTTGGTTGGGCGACACAAAGTATTTTGTTACTCAGGTTGAGAAAACGAAAAAATAATTGGAAAGCTATAAATTTTGAATGGCATTTTCCAGACGTTGAATAGTATTCTCTTTGCCAATTAGAGCAGCAATTTCAAATAGATCAGGACCTTTTAGTGCACCAACCAAGGCCAATCTAAATGGAGGCATCACTTTACCAAAACTCATTTCTTTTTTCATAATCCATTCTTTTACAGTGGTTTCTATATGTTTTGCTGAGAAGTTGTCCAGTGTAATAAGCAAAGAAATCAAATTCCTCATAATTTCAGGTGTTGATTCGTTCCATTGTTTTTTACTGGCTTTTACGTCATAGGTAGCAGGAGCTTCAAAAAAGAAAGAACCTAAGGCCCAAAAATCATTAACAAAAGTAGCGCGCTCTTTAATTAATCCAACAACTTTGATAACATAGGTAGTATCAAACCTGTCAATCGCGTTATCTGCCCTTAGGGAATTTTCTAGTTTTTTATTTAATATCGGGACGAATATGTCGGCCAATTCACGATCTGATTTTATCTGTAGATACTGTTGATTATACCATTTAGTCTTTTCCGGATCAAAACGGGCGCCAGCTTTATTCACACGTTGCAAGTCGAAGGCATTTATGAGCTCATTCAAATTAAAAATCTCTTGTTCAGTTCCCGGGTTCCATCCTAAGAAAGCTAAAAAGTTGATCATGGCCTCAGGGAAATACCCGTCTTCGCGGTATCCGCTGGAAACTTCCCCTGTTTCTAAGTTGTGATAAGCCAAAGGAAAAATAGGAAATCCTAATTTATCTCCATCGCGTTTACTTAATTTTCCTTTACCTGTAGGTTTTAGTATCAATGGCAGGTGAGCGAATTCAGGAACTTCCCATCCCAAAGAATCATATAATAGAATATGCAGAGCCATTGAAGGTAACCACTCTTCCCCCCGAATAACATGGCTGATCTCCATTAAATGATCGTCAACAACGTTTGCCAAATGGTAGGTGGGCATTCCGTCAGACTTAAAAAGGATTTTATCGTCTAAGTTTTTTGTATCAATTTTTATATCTCCACGAATAAGATCGTGCATCATCAATATTTTTTCGGAAGGACATTTAAAACGAACGACATATTTTTCACCACTATTGATTTTTGTATGAATTTCTTCTTTAGACATGACTAAAGAATTATTTAGCCTCCCCTTTTCTCTATTGTGCCAGTTGTAAATGAAGGTTTTACCTTTTTTCTCGTGGTCTTTTCTGTGTGCTTCTAATTCTTCAGAAGTATCGAAAGAATAATATGCGTTACCGCTATTTATTAACTTTTGAACATATTTTGTATAGATTTCTTTGCGTTCAGATTGTCGATATGGACCGAATTTTTCATTTTTATTAGGGCCTTCATCATAAGGTATACCACACCAATTTAATGCATCAACAATATAATTTTCTGCATTTTCAACATATCTTTTTTGATCTGTATCCTCAATCCTCAATATAAATGTGCCATTATGTTTCTTAGCAAACAAATAATTAAAAAGGGCTGTTCTAATGCCACCAATATGTAATGGTCCGGTTGGACTGGGAGCAAAACGCACTCGTATGTTTTTCATTTGATTAAAAATTATGTTAAAAATGAAATGCAAAGATACTACTTGAATATGAAAAGAGTATTTTTATGACTTAATAAATGGGTGATTTTAAGAACATACAAGATAAGTTACACAACTTTACACGGAAGTATTATACAAATGAAATTATTAAAGGCAGTATTCTATTTCTTTCATTTGGACTGTTGTATTTTATTTTAACCTTATTTATAGAATATTTTTTGTGGTTAAGACCTATTTTCAGAACCTTTCTATTTTGGATTTTTCTATTGGGTGAATTTGGTTTATTGCTTAAATTTATCCTACTTCCGATCTTTAAACTTATTGGAATCCAAAAAGGTATTTCTCAGGAAAAAGCGTCTAAGATAATAGGAAAACATTTTAAAGAAATAGATGATAAATTACTCAACCTCCTTCAATTAAATGAGACTAAGGCCGATACAGATCTGCTAATGGCTAGTATTGAGCAGAAGTCAATTGAACTAGAACCAATTCCTTTTAAAAAGGCCGTTGACTTTAGACTTAATATTAACTATCTTAAATTTTTAGCGATTCCTGGGCTTATATGGGTAGTATTTTTTTTGAGTGGAAATAATTCCGTTTTTAGCGATAGTTTAACCAGGGTTGTTCATCATAGTACAGCATATTTACCTCCTGCTCCATTTGAATTTCAGATATTGAATGATGAACTGGTAGCCATTGAAAACATTCCTTTTGTTTTAGAAGTATCTACTATTGGTAATATAAAACCTGAAGACGTTAAAATCATCTTTAATAATGAAACCTATTATTTGAATAATAAAAATTTGAATGAATTTTTTTATGAGGTTGAACAACCCAACAATTCTTTTCAATTTTATTTGGAAGCTAATGAGGTAGTGTCTAAAAGATATAAGATAGAAGTTATTAAAACGCCTAAAATAATAAATTTTAAGATGCTTTTGGAATACCCTGAGTATATTAATAAAGGGGATGAAGCTATTAAAAATACTGGTAATGCCATAATTCCGGAGGGTACAAAAGTTGGCTGGATCATTAGTACTGAGAATACGTTCAATGTGGATTTTAGTACGATTCAAAAAGGTAATTTGAAAAAAAACAGCACTTCAATTGAAGCATTGCTGATCAATGATGACGGAAATTATATTTTAACAAAGAGAATTAGGAATTCAATTGATTATAAAATATCAACTTCAAATAAAAATTTAAAGAATTATGAAGTACTTAGTTATCAGCTTGGAGTAATTAAAGATCAATACCCAGAGATATTTATTAGATCTGATATTGATTCTGTTAGCAGAGGACCTGTGAATTTCGTCGGTCAAATTAGTGATGATTATGGATTATCACATCTTCAGATCCTTGCTAAGAGTTTGAAAGACAATAAATTGAGTGTTTATACCATAGGTACAGGACATTCTGATTTTGAGGAGTTTTTTTATACCTTCCCTGAAGGAATTAGTTTGAAAGAGGGAGTGAGCTACGAAATATATTTTCAAGTATATGATAATGATGCTGTTAATGGAGCGAAAGCATCTAAATCAAGAACTTTTTATTATAAGAATAAAACAGATGAGGAAATAGAGACAGAATTGATACAAGAGCAGGAACAAAACTTAAGGAATATGAAGGAGACATCTAAAAACTATAAAGAATTACAGAAAGCATTAATTAAATTTTCTGATAAATTAAGAACTAGAAACAAAACAGATTGGAATGATGAAAAGAAACTTCATGATTTCATAGAAAGACAAAAAGCGTATCAGAGGATATTTGAGGAAGATAGGGAGAATATATTACGCAATATGGAGGAAATGGAAAAGACGTCGGATCCTAAAATGAATGAAAAACAAGAAGAGATTAGAAAGAGAATTGAAGAATCCAAGGAGCTTGACAAAAAGGAGAAAATGTTGAAAGAACTTCAAGATCTCACAGAAAAGTTAAAAAAGGAAAATTTATTGGAGAAAGCGGAAAACCTTGAAAACCAAATGAAACGTCAAGAAAGATCTCTTGAGCGTATATTGGAACTTACCAAGCAATTTTATGTAGAGCGAAAGGCCGAACAAATTATTAAGAAATTAGAGGACTTAGCGAAATCACAAAAAGAATTGGCAAATAAAGAAATTAGTTTTCCAAAGGATCAGAGAGACCTTAATACTAAGTTTGACTCACTTCAAAAAAGCCTTAAAGAATTAAGAGAAAATAACAAACAACTTAAGAACCCGCTGGAGATTCCTGAGACCTTGAGTGATGAGAAAAATATTAAGCAAGAAATGGAAGGAGCAAAAAACAGTTTGGATTCACAACAGAATGAATTAGGCGTAGTAAACAAAGAAAGAAGTCAAGAGGCTAAAAAGAGCCAGAAGTCTGCGGCAAAAAAATTGAAACAACTTAGTGAAAAAATGAAGGCTCAAATGGCACAAATGGAGATGGAGAACACTGAGGAAAATATTGAGGATTTACAACAGATTCTGGAGAACTTGCTCATTTTTTCTTTTGACCAAGAAAGTCTAATGCTATCTATGGAGGGTATTACCTCGCGAAATGCGGAATATCCTAGAAAATTGAAGCAGCAACAGACCTTAAAAGAATATTTTGAACATATAGATGATAGTCTTTTTACTTTATCAATGAGAATTGTTCAACTAACTTCAAGAATTGATAAACACCTTACAGATGCACACTACAATCTTGACAGATCATTGGAGTCTATAGCAGAAAATAGGATTGAGAACGGTGTTACACACCAAAGATATACCATGACCGCGGCCAATGATCTGGCGGACATGCTCAGTGATATTTTACAAAATTTAAAAAACAATAAACCGGGAAGTGGTAAAGGAAAAGGGAAAAAGGGGGAGAGTATCGAGTTACCGGATATAATTAGAAAACAAGAAAATCTGATTAGAGAGATGAAAAAGGGTATGGAAAAGGGTAAATCTAAAGAAGGGCAATCTAAAGAGGAGATGAGTGGAGAGCAATATCAAATTTATCAGGAACAAAAAGAATTACGGGATCTTTTGAATGATCTAATGAAAAGAGGATTGAATGACAGAATTGAAGGAAAGAAAGCCTTGGACAGAATGCAGGAAATAGAGAGATTGTTATTGGAGAAAGGATTAACAAACGAAGTTTTACAAAATATGCAGGAGTTGAATCAGAACCTGCTTCGGCTTGAGAAGGCTAATTATAGTCAAGAGAGGAATAAGGAAAGAAAAGCTGAATCCGGTTTAATTTTGGATAAGGAAAGAACGATTAAATCTATACAATTTCAAAAGTTATACCTTGATCAAAATGAGATTCTAATAAGGAACTCATTACCGTTACAACCAAATTTTCAAGATAGGGTTAAGAATTATTTTATAAATAAATAGTTAATAGTTTAATTAGATGATTACTTTTCATTCGTTGTTGAAATTTGTGCCTGCATTTGAAACAGAAATTTCAAAATGGATTGAATTTACAATTGATCAGGAGAAAAGAGAAATGGGTGAAATTGCCTATGTATTTTGCAAGGATGATTATTTGATGGAAAAGAATGTTAAATATTTAAAACACAACACTTTAACAGATGTGATAAGTTTTGATTATAGTCTTGGAACAGTTATTTCAGGCGATATATATATTTCAGTAGATCGAGTTGCCGATAATGCGGATGAGCTTAATATTGCTTTCAATGATGAGTTACAGAGGGTTATGATCCATGGAATTCTTCATTTCTGTGGCTACAACGATAAAACTGAGGATGATAGGGCTATTATAAGATCTAAAGAAGATTATTACTTATCTTTGCGAACTTTTTGAAATCAAAACAGAAAGGTTTCACGTGGAACAATTAATTTGAATGGATGAATTTATTTAGTGATACATATGATGTTATTGTTATTGGTGGAGGACATGCCGGAAGTGAAGCAGCTTCAGCAGCTGCAAATTTGGGGGTTAAAACTTTACTTATAACCATGAGCTTGCAAAATATTGCTCAAATGAGTTGTAACCCGGCCATGGGGGGTATTGCTAAAGGGCAGATAGTTCGTGAGATTGATGCCATTGGAGGATTGAGTGCTATTGTTACGGATAAAACGGCAATACAATTTAAGATGCTAAATAAGTCCAAGGGACCCGCGATGTGGAGTCCAAGAGTGCAAAGTGATCGGATGCGATTTGCAGAGGAATGGAGAAATCAGTTAGAGTCAATAGAAAATTTAGATCTTTTCCAGGATTCGGTGAATGGATTAATATTTGAAAATAATTGTATAGTTGGAGTTAAAACATTATTGGGGCTTGAGATAAAAGCAAGGACAGTGATTGTTACGGCGGGCACTTTTTTAAATGGAAAAATACATGTAGGAACGAAATCTTTTGGAGGAGGAAGAGCGGGTGAAGGTGCTTCTACCGGAATAACCGAAGATCTTGTAAAAATTGGATTCCAATCAGGAAGAATGAAAACGGGAACCCCTCCAAGAGTGGATGCTAGATCTCTTGACTTTTCTAAAATGATTGAACAACCAGGTGATGAAAATCCAACTAAGTTTTCTTATTCTTCGGCTACAAAAAGTTTGACAGAACAACGCTCATGTTATATGACCTATACTTCAAAAGAAGTTCATGATTTATTAAGGGAAGGATTTGAAAACTCTCCTATGTTTAATGGTAGAATTAAAGGGGTAGGACCGCGATATTGTCCTTCTATTGAGGATAAAATTGATAGGTTTTCCACCAAGGAAAGACATCAATTATTTATTGAACCCGAAGGTTGGAATACCACAGAGATTTATGTAAATGGATTTTCAACTTCTTTACCACACGATGTTCAATTCAACGCTTTAAGAAAAGTACCTGGATTTGAATCGGTAAAATTTTTGCGTTTTGGCTATGCAATTGAATATGACTATTTTCCACCAACTCAGTTAAAGCATACACTGGAAACTAAGCTTGTAAACGACTTATTTTTTGCAGGACAGATTAATGGAACGACCGGCTATGAAGAAGCTGCGGCTCAGGGATTAATGGCAGGTATTAATGCCGCTTTAAAAGTACAAAATAGGAATCCTTTAGTTTTAAAGAGGGATGAGGCGTACATTGGAGTTTTAATTGATGATTTGATTACCAAAGGAACTGATGAGCCATACAGAATGTTTACTTCACGAGCGGAATATAGAACACTTTTAAGACAAGATAATGCCGATCTTAGATTAACCCCAAAGGGGTATGAACTTGGGCTTGCATCAAAAGAAAGGATGGATAGAGTAATTGAAAAACAAACAAAAACAGATTTATTCATAAGTTTTTTAAAAAACACCAGTATTAAACCTGAGGATGTCAACCCAATACTGATGGAAAGAAATTCTGCTTTGGTCAGACAATCAATGAAGATGTTCAAGTTGACAGCACGACCCCAATTGACTTTTAAAGATGTTAAAAAATTTCCTGGTGTTGAACAATTTATCCTGAATAATAATATTGATAATGAAATTGTCGAACAGACTGAGATTCATGTTAAATATTCGGGCTATATCGAAAAAGAAAAAAACAGCGCGGATAAGATTCAGAGATTGGAAAACATTAGAATTCCTATGAATTTTGAGTATAAAAATATCAAATCCATATCCTATGAGGCAAGAGAGAAATTGAATCAAATAAGGCCCACATCTATTTCTCAAGCAAGCAGAATTTCTGGCGTATCTCCAAGTGATATTTCGGTACTATTAGTTTATATGGGAAGATAAAATTATGTTCCACGTGAAACCAAAATTTATTTATTAAGTTGAAATCTAAACGAAAAGAGAGATTGACCTGTATAGATCATACAGTAACTAAGGAAACATTTCATCTGGAATGGGATGGCAAACTTGAAATGTACATAACCTCTCCAAGACCTGATGAGAATGATTTAGGGAGGTATTACGAGAGCGAGGGGTATATATCTCATACCGATTCAAAGAATTCTTTTATTGATAAACTGTATCAGTTGGTAAAGAATTATACGATTAAACAAAAGGTCAAATTAATTGAACCATTTATACAAAAGGATAAATCAATTCTTGATATTGGTTGCGGAACTAGCGATTTCTTAGTTGCGTGCAGGAATAACGGATGGGTAGTTCAGGGAATTGAGCCCAATGAAAAGGCCTGGCAAATTGGTTCTGATAAACTATCTCTGAGTACGCCATCGAACGAAAGAATTATCTTTAGAGATATTCAAGAGTTGATAGATATGAATAAGAAGTATGACGTAATAAGTCTGTGGCACGTTTTGGAACATATTTCTAATTTGAGCGAATATATAGAACACTTAAAGAGTTTGCTGAACAAAGATGGAGTACTGATAATTGCAGTACCAAATTTTAAGAGTTTCGATGCCAAACATTATAATGAATATTGGGCAGCCTACGATGTGCCTAGACATTTATGGCACTTCTCCAAAAAATCAATAAGCCTTCTTTTTGCAAAAGTCGGCCTAAAAGTGATTCATACCTTGCCAATGAAATTTGACGCTTATTATGTTAGTCTGTTATCTGAAAAATATAAAAAGGGAAAAATGAAATTAATTAAAGCTTTTTATATTGGATCTCTTTCTAACTACAAGGCTAAAAGATCAAAAGAGTATTCTTCTTTGATTTATATACTTAAATAGAGATATTTATTCATATAAGAGTCTTTAAGCCGATTATTACATAAATATAGAGGGCAGCATCAAATAATTAAAATAAGGCTTTAAAGACCATTTTTAAATCATTTTTTGTATAATAATAATTTATTTAAAATAAAATAATAATAATATTTACTTATAGGTATTATCTTTTGTTTCTTGCTATGAAATAATCTCCGGAAATTTTGGAACATTATTGATTTCGTTTTTATACTTTTGTGCCTGAATTTTAAATAAAATATAATGAAACAATTATTTTTAGTATTAACGATGATTTTTCTTTTCACTTCATGCACAGGGGAGAAAGTAGCATTTGTAGACGTAGAAGAAATCTATAAGGAATATGATAGAGCTAAAGATGCAGAGCAGGAGATGACAGTTCAATCGCAAAAAATGTCTAATGAGATTGAAGCTTTAAAAATGGCATTTCAACAAAAAGTGCAGGAGTTTCAAAGTACTTCATCGTCTTTATCTGATACGGACAAACAACAAAAAGAACAAGAATTGATGCGGGAGCAACAAGAGATTCAGCAAAGCCAGCAAATGGCAAGACAGATGATGCAAGAGGAAAGTAAAAGTAAAATGGATAAAATAGATGAGGATATTGAAAATTTTATTTCAGACTATGCAGAATCAAGAGGATTTACAATGGTACTCGGTACTTCCAGTCAAACCAAAACGGTCCTTTATGCTGATGATTCAAAAGATATCACCGGCGAGATTATCGAATCGCTGAATGATGAATATGAACCTGAAGAGAGTACAGAGGGAGCAGCCGAATAAATTACAATAGATTATTACTCTACAGTAAAAAAGTCCAAATACACATTTGGGCTTTTTTTTATTTCCATAGGTCGATTAAATAATATGGCGGTTTATATAATTTTATGCCTGATTTCCCGTTATTAACACGCTGTTGATAAGTTTTTACATTACGTAAATTAGAATCAATGAGCATTTTTTGCATTTAATAAATTTTGTTAGGTGCTGTATATCAATAACATAATAAATCAATTAAGCATGAAAAAGGGAATCTTATTATTATTATTACTCGCTACTGTATCTGGCCTTTCGGCTCAATCCACAGAAAAGTATCAAATTAAATTTTTAGAAATTAATAAAGAAAATTCCGATTATGGTGTTGCTTTGTTAGATGATAATAAATTAATTTTTACATCGGCATCGGAAAAACCAAAATCATCTAAACGAAATTATAATCCGAGAAAAACACTTTTTGTCGGTGAGATCAATTCCGATGGAGAGGTTGTTAATCCAAAAAGGGTAATTAAGAAAATTGACAGTAAATTTAATCAAATGGGAGTCGCCTATACTTCCGATAGAAAAACAGTTTATCTCAGTAGGAACTTATATGACAAGAAAAAGTCAAAACAAAAATCAGATAAAAATAAAAGATTCGTTTTATATACAGCATCCGTAGATGCGGATGGGTATTTTAGAAATATTGAAGAATTACCTTTCAATAAAGCGGAAGTATCAAGTGGCTATCCGGTTCTGAATAAGAACAACACGAAGCTCTACTTTGTTTCTGACAGAATGCCTTCAATGGGTGGTACAGATATATTTGTTGTTGATATTAGAAAAGACGGAACCTATGGTAAACCCAGAAATTTAGGTAAAAATGTAAATACAGCTGGAAACGAAACAACACCTTTCTTAACCGAAGAAGGTATTTTGTATTTTTCATCTGACGGGCACCCGGGAAAAGGTAAATTAGACGTATTCGCTGTTGAGGTATTTGAAAGTTCTACTTCTGAAGTTCATCAATTGGCCTCACCAATTAATAGTGGAAATGATGATTTCGCGTACATTGTTAATAAGGATAATAACTTAGGATTTTTCACTTCAAATAGATTACAAGGAAAAGACTTTAATGATTTGTATTCTTTTACTTTGGAAAAGGCAGTTCAACCTGAAGAATGTTTTATCTCTGTTGATGGTAAAGTAAAAGACAAAGACACCAAAAACGTTATACCCGGAGCAACTGTTGAACTATATGACTTAGACGGTTACTTGTTAGAGTCACTTTCGACATTTAATGATGGAACCTATAAATTTAAAGTTTCCTGTGCCAAAGAATACAAAATTGTGGCATCGAATGAGAACTATATTTCTGATGAGAAGAGAATTGAAATCTTAGAAAAAAATTATCATTCCGCCTTACATACTAATTTGAATTTAAGTAAAATTAAAGAAGAAGAAGTTGTTATTGAAAGTTTACAACCAATTTATTACGATTATGATGATTCATCAATAAAGAGTGCCGCGGCTAATGAAATGGATAGGATCGTAGAAATTATGAACGACAATCCTAATTTGGTTCTTGAAGCATCTTCGTTTACAGATTCCAGAGGTAGTAATTCTTACAATCAGAAACTATCGCAAAGAAGACTTAAATCAGCAATTGAATATCTTGCAGAAAAAGGCATAGATGCCACTAGAGTAAAAGGACGGGCATATGGAGAAGAAAGGTTGGTAAATCAATGTGTTAATGGAGTAGAATGTAGTGAGCATGCACATGAGCTGAATAGACGTACCGAGTTTAACTTTAAGAATATTGAGGCGAAAGTCAATAAGACGAAGAAAGCAAAGGTAGAACGGGGTGTAGCGAAAGCGAAGAGTGAAAAACCAAAAGAGAAGCGATCAGAGGATAAGACGGCAATAGTTGAGAGTTCTCCACAAAAGGCAGTTAATACAAAAGCGGAATCTCAAGCAGTCAGCAGTGTTGAGATTGCCAAACCCAAAGCAGAACCGAAGCTAAGAAGTGTAAATAAAGCTGTAAATTATATAGAAGAACAGAAAGTGAAAATAATTGATAATTTGACATCTTTGGAAAAAAAATATGAGCAAGTAATTGCTAAGAACTCTAAACTTTTAGATTCTGCTATGGCTCAAAAGAAGCGAGTTTCAGAATTTAAAAAATCTGTGAAAGACCAGGATGAAACCGGATGGGCAAATATTATTAATTATAAAATTGAAGTTAAAATTTTTAATAGAGTATATCTGAAATTAATAAATGAGAACGAACAAAGAACAACATTAAAAAGATCTCAAGAAAATAAAAAAACAATTAGAAATAATAATAATGATGGACAAAAAAAAACTGCATCAATAGATACAGAGAATCAAAAGATAGCGGACGAGAACTTAAAAGTAAATGACGTGGAAGTCATTGCAATAAAGGTCAATTCAAAGGGTAAATATTTGCCTACCAGGAATCCAAATAAAACGGATATTATAAAAGTTAGTTTTAAGGTAAATCAAAATCAAATTATTACACCCGGAGTCAAAGACGTTCATGTTGTAGTACAAAACCCTATGGGACAAGTAGCAAATGCTAAAGGGGTTTTTATTGATAAGGGATCTAATGTGGAGAAAAAATTTACTGATCATACTCAGATCGAGTATGAGAATAAAGACGTGAATGTAGTCTTATATCTTGATAAAAAGTCAAAAGCTTATCAGGAGGGAAATTATCCGATCAAATTGTTTTTGGAAGGAGAACTGGTGGCTGTCTCAAATTTGACACTAGAAAATTTTTAATCCGGACTTGCACTTATAGAATGGGGAAACCCTGGGTTATTAACCCAGGGTTTTTTTTTATGGTTGTAAATCAATTCCAGCTAATTAATATCATTTTATTTAAATATCTTTGAACGGAAATATCGGTATCAAACAGTATTTAAAATTCGTAAAAGTGAAGATTAACTATAAATCAATACTATTTTCAATATTCGTACTTATTTATCATAGTACCTTCTCACAAATTGATTACAGTTCGGAGTGGGAAGATTTCTATTCATATAATAATGTAAAAGATTTTATAAAAGTGAATAGTACTATTTATGCTATAGTTGACAACGCGGCATTTATTTATGATTTAAACACGAACGAAATTCAAAAAATATCCTCTGTACATGGCTTGTCAGGCAAGGAAACATCCAGTATTTATTATAGTTCTGCAACAGAAAGATTTGTAATTGGATATGATTCGGGATTACTTGAAATTATAGACGACAAAGGAAAAATAACTATTGCCAATGACATTGAAAGATTAGACATAACAGGCTTGAAACAAATAAATCAGATTACCGAATTCGAAAACAACTTATATCTTTCCACTCCTTTCGGGATTGTCCAGTATGATATTGTGAATTTGAACTTTGGGGACACTTATTATATCGATGAAAATTCGAATGCCGTATTTGTAAATCAAACAGCAATTTCAGGGAATATTATTTATGCCGCAACCAAAAAGGGTATCTATTCCGCTGACCTTACGAATCCATATCTTATCGATTTTAATAATTGGATGCAGCCTCAAGGAGATCTACTGGGAGATTTTAGCGCCATAGCACTATTCAATGGCGATATACTTACATCACAGAGTAGAAGCCTGTATAGAATAATACAACCAAACAATCTTGGATTAATAGATACTTATCCCCAACCTATAATTAATATAAAGTCGTCCACTCAATTTTTAACAGTGGCAACAATTTCCGTTGCCTATGTTCTAAATACGGCCTGGACAAGAATTTATGTTGCCACACCATCTGCTTCCTATCCATTTAGTTTAAATTCAGCTTATGCAGATAATGAGGGCTTGAATTTGGCAACAACAACATTTGGTATTTTAAAAACTAATTTTTCAACTATTGATTATACAGAAATTCATCCGGCCGGACCAAGCTCAAATCTCGTATTTTCCATTGCTGCTGACAATAATAATCTATGGGTTGTATATGGAGGTTATAATGCATCCTATTTACCAAATGAGGATAAACTGGGATTTAGTCATTTCAATGGAGATCAGGAAGAAGCATTGGAATGGGTGAACGTTCCGTATGATCAGGATTTTCCTGCCAGAGATTTAGTGCACGTGACAATAGATCCGGAGGCTGAAAATAAAGTATATATAAGTTCATGGAACGATGGTATCTTAGTAGTTGAGAATGATGAGCCCGTTGTTCTGTGGGATGACTCAAATAGTGATTTAGAAGATCTATATTCCGATGGTCCCCATTCAAGTATCAGAATAAATGGGTCAGCTTTTGACAATCAGGGGTTTTTATGGGTTACGAATTCCTGGGTTGACAATCGAATAAAGAAACTTAACCAAACTGGAAGAGGTAGCGGTTTTAGCTTACACCCCTACATTGATGACTCCGCTTTGGGTCTTAACGAATTGATTATAGATAGAGCCGGAAGTATATGGATTGGATCCAGAAGAAATGGAGCCTTGGTATTTAATGAGTCAGGCAATAGAAGAAAAGCGCTTAAAACGGAAGTAACTAAGGGATCATTACCAGATTTGAATGTACGTACTTTAGTGGCAGACAGGAACAACAGGATTTGGATAGGTACCCAAAAGGGACTGGTTGTATTTTCAAATGCAGAAGGAATATTTGAGGATGATATTTATGACGCCGCACCTGTAATTATTGATGATGATGGAATACCCAAAAAACTACTTGGAGAACAGCCCATTAACTCAATCGCTATTGATGGGGCAGAGAACAAATGGTTTGGTACTGATACAGGAGGTGTTTTAGGCACAAATCCCTCGGGCAGTGAAACTCTTTTCAATTTTAATAAGGACAATTCACCTCTTCCTTCTAATCGTGTCTTAAAGGTCAGAGTGGATAACAGTAACGGAAAGGTTTATTTTGCAACAGATAAGGGAATAGTAGCATTTAATAACAATGTAGCTCCTTTCGGGGATATTTTGCAAGAGGTCTATGCCTACCCGAATCCTGTTACGAAAGAAAACGAAATAGTTACAATTGACGGAAGAAACGGGACACATCTACCAAGGGGAACAAATGTAAAGATATTAGATACGGCAGGAAGATTGGTTTATGAGACTAATGTTGAAATAGGTCAGGAAATAAAAGGAGGTAAGGTAATTTGGAACAAAAAGAACCTCTCCGGTAATCTAGTTGCCTCAGGCATCTATATTGTATTATTAACGAGTCCGGATAAATCAGAATCGAGCTCTACCAAAATAGCGATAATAAATTAGCATGCTTGTTAAAACGAAAGCAATAGTGTTAACGTCTTTGAAATATGGTGAATCCGACTTGATCGTTAAGTGTTTCACCGAAGAAGGAGTGAAAAATTATCTCCTCAAGAGGATTTTAAAATCAAATAGTAAAAAGATAAATGTTGCTTATTTTCAACCTTTAACACAATTAAAGATAACTGCAAATCACAATAGCAATGGTAATCTAAACAGTATTAGAGAAGCAAGAATAAATCATTTATATCAAACTATCCCTTTCAATGTTTTTAAGCAGTCCATAGTTTTGTTCCTGGCTGAGACATTGGCTTATTCTCTGTACGAAGAAGAAAAAAATCCGGGATTATATCAATATATTGAAACGGCCTTAGTCTGGTTGGATACACACGAAAGAACATCAAATTTTCACGTTCTTTTTCTTTTAAATTTAACGAAGTATTTAGGGTTCTATCCTGAAAAGGAAAACCTGAGTTATGCATATTTTGATCTGAGAGAAGGAGTTTTTACGCATAGAAAACCATTGAATAACAGTGTTTTTGGAGAAAAATTAAATCTGTTCAAATCATTAATCGGCATAAATTTTGATGTAATAGGTCAATTAGGATTTAACTCGAGATCCAGAAATATAATGTTAGATATTTTACTTGATTATTACGAATTGCATTTACCGGCATTTAAAAAACCGAAATCATTGAATGTGCTAAAGGAGGTATTTAGATAATATGAGGTATGTTTCTTTAATTTTATTTTTATTCATTTCGCAATTTACCTATGCGCAGAATTGTATTATTTTGGATAAGGATTCTGAAGATCCAATCCAAAATGTTCAGGTAACAAATGAAGACAAAAGCAAAATTGCCATTTCTGATGAAAACGGAAAAGTGGATTTGGGAATCTTCACTCAGATGGAGGTGTTGACTTTTACTCATGTAAGTTATGTTGAATTTGAATTACTAAAAAAGCAGATTTATAAGAATAACATCATCATATTTTTACAATTTAATTCAGAATTACTAAACGAAGTATTTTTGTCAGCAAGTAAGGCTCAGGAAAAAACAACAAGGATAGCTGAACAGATCGCCATTGTTTCCAATAAGGATATTCAGAATTCAACTTCTCAAACTACGGCAGACATCCTTGCAGAGGTTCCGGGGATTAAAATACAAAAAACCCAATTTGGTGGTGGAAGTCCTGTAATACGGGGTATGGAAGCAAATAGGATTTTGTTGGTAGTAGACGGGGTAAGAATGAATAATGCGATCTATAGAAAGGGCCATCTTCAAAATTCTATTACTGTATCACCAAATCTGCTGGAACGGATAGAGGTTATTTTTGGACCATCCTCTGTAGTATACGGCTCTGACGCACTTGGAGGAGTAATTCATTATTATACAAGAACACCCAGTACTAGTGAAAAAACAAACATTAACACGGAATTTTTGTCCAGACTAAGCAGTGTAAATGAAGAATTTACAGTTCAAGTCGGGATTGAGGCCCAAATGAAAAAAGCGGCAACATATACCAGTATTTCTTACAGTAGATTTGGCGATTTAAAAATGGGTGAATCTCGATCTCATGGATTTCAAGAATGGGGGAAGCAATATGAATACTCCAATAATACAAATACTTTTTATAACCGCTCCCAGATAGACAACCCAAACCCTGATAAACAAAAAAATGTTGGATTTAGTCAAATTGATTTTCTTCAAAAGGTTCTGATACCATTTGATGAAAAAAACAACGTGATCTTTAATTTGCAATACAGTACATCATCAGACATAGGGAGATTTGATAAATTAACTGAAACAACAGATAATGAATTAAAATATGCAAGCTGGCATTACGGACCACAAAAGAGATTTTTGTTTTCTACACAATTTAATTTGAATCTGGATAAAAAAGGCATGAATGAAGGAGTCATAACAATGGCGTACCAGAATATTCAAGAATCAAGGATCCAAAGGAAATTTGATAATTTGGATAGATCTTCCAGATTTGAAGATGTAAATGTATACAGCATAAATGGCGATTTCACAACGAACTTTACAAAATTAAAAGATAAGAACTTCGGCTATGGGTTTGAAATAGCCTATAATGACGTAAGATCAACGTCAAAAGGTGAAGTGTTAGATGTTAAGGATAATGAAATAATAGGAATTTCCGATACCTATAGGGTACAGACCAGATATCCGGATGGAGGGAGTAGCTATTTGAGTTCCGCCATATATGCAGATTATCGACAGGATATAAAAAAAAGATCAACACTGAATACTGGAATTCGATTAACAAATACCAATCTTAATGCCTCTTGGATCGATACAACATACTTTAGCTTACCCGATGAGGATATTTATCTTAGAAATACTGCGGTAACATTAACTGTGGGATATGTTTTTAAACCTAACCAGAATTGGCAAATCAATGGTGTACTCTCTTCTGGATTTAGATCACCAAATATTGATGATATAGGAAAAATTAGAGAAAAAAATGGTCAATTAACAGTTCCAAATGTTAATCTGGAACCGGAATTTGCATATAATTTTGAAGTTGGGTTTTTAAAATACTTTAAAAATAAAAGTTAT
>Ga0164315_10000298_pt1 | contig 32941 bp, 19 predicted proteins | sample GuaBasSedimGuay6_FD_113737 | JGI IMG/M metagenome (GOLD analysis project Ga0164315, IMG submission 113737) | Subseafloor sediment microbial communities from Guaymas Basin, Gulf of California, Mexico - Guay6, Core 4569-2, 0-3 cm | ecosystem: Environmental > Aquatic > Marine > Hydrothermal vents... | reverse complement strand
TAAAATTTGACATGACCGCCATTCTTGTATTATACTCTGTCACAAAGGCACTATATGCTCCAGACCATCCCCCAACTACGTTTGATACTCCATCAAACCACATATCTGGAATTCCACCACTACCAATTGGATAATAATTTAGTCTGGCTTGAGAATATTGATTTGTATATCCACCACTGGAAGAAGATGTGTGGTGTTCAAGTACGGCAACATTTAATCCGTTTGTAACCATTTCGTCAGCTGCAGCTGCTGCGAGAGGACAATAACTTCACCATGTAGCAGTGCCTAATTCCATAACAACCATTTCCCTGGGAACCTGCTGCGCAATAACAACCATGGAGGTTATTAGTATTGCAAAAATTGTAAGTAGATTTCGTTTCATGATAAATATAATTTTTAGTTAAACATTCGTATTATCATATGCAAATATAAAAATAAATTCATGGTAAAAAATTGTTTGGCTTATTTTGAAGTGGTATAAATAAAAGATCCTGTAATAATTACAGGATCTTTTATCGATTATTTTTGAATGATAATCTTTTTATTTAAAATAAGATCTGTACCTTCAATTCGCAGGTAATAAACTCCCTGGTCTACATCCAGGTTCAAAGTCTCTGAATAAGTTTGATTAATCTTGATGTTTTCAGATTCGTATACAATACTACCAATTGAATTATAAATCCTAATGGAAACCTTTTCATCACTTGCACCATTTAATTCAACGGAAAAAACTCCTGTGTTTGGGTTTGGGAAAATAGCCACATCAAAACCAGCTAAGTTTTCATATACACCCAGAGGACTAATTGTTAAAATCATATCATCCGACACCTCACCACAATCAATATTGCTAGCTGTCATTGTTAAAACAACATCAACACCTTCAATATCATTTGCACCCGGGGTATAAATCGGATTCATACTATTTTCATCATCAAATGAACCATCACCAGAAGTTGACCAGCTTACTGAATTGTAGTTTTCAGCAATTGCATCTTCTACAATGTATGTTTGGTCATAATTGATCAGGTTGTCTTCACCTGCAAATGCCATTGGCCCTGCCATAACTGTTAATATTACTTCCGATGTAACTTCTTCACAAAGTCCATTGCCCATTGCTGTAAGGAAAAGTGTTACCTCTCCATTTGTGGCATCTTCAACACCAGGTGTATATTCCGGGTTAATCAAGGTATTGTCATTAAATGATCCATCACCTGCTGTTGTCCATTCAATAGAGGTATAATTCTCAGCAACAGCATCTGACATTTCATTGCCCATATTGCTGCAAATTTCTGTATCGATACCTGCAAATACTGTAGCAGCCTGTTCAATCGTCAGCAAAATGTCATCAGTAGCTTCCGGACAGGATGCATCTGAGATGACCATGAATGTTAAGGAAACAGATCCTGCTTCTATATCAGCAGTACCTGGAGTATAGACCGGGTTGATAATAAAGTTATCATCAAAAGTTCCATCACCCGTAGTTGTCCAAATAACTGAGTTATAATTTTCAGCGGAAGCATTGTTTAGTTCGTACAATGTATTACTGCAAATAGTAACATCATCTCCTGCGTGAGCTATTGCACCTGGATTAATGGTTAAAGTCATTTGGTCGGTTACTGTATTTTCAGGACCATAAGCTGTTAATGAAAGTTCAACATAACCAGCAGCAATATCATCTGCACTTGGAGTATAGATAGCATTTAATTCCTGGCCAGATTCAAATGTTCCCGTACCGGATGATTCCCAATTCAAAATATTGTACAAAGATGCATCACCTGCGCATACAAAATCATTTCCTTCACAAATATTGGCATCTAAACCGGCGTATGCAGTAGTCATAGGTTCAGCAGGCAATATAATAAAGTCTACCCATGCACAATCGGAGCCATTGGAAACACTTCCATCTTTGTCATATACCCATTTTATAGTATGCATTCCGGCAACAATTGGAAATTCAGCAGAAATCCAATCAACCTCTCCTGCCCAGGATCCCTGAATATTATTATCTATATAGAATTTTAAAAAGTCGTATCCGCTTTCTGATGAAACTTTCAAATAGAATGATACAATATCATCAGTAAAAACTTCATATTCAACTTCAAACCAACTATCTTGTTGATCATTTATGTCCCCGGATTTGATACTATAAATTCCTTCAAACGGGTCCTCTTGTGAAAGGGCCCAACTAGCATTTCCACCAGTTACCCAGTCAAATTGTCCCATATCGCCAGTTTCCCAATCTTCCACAATTAATCCAATGCTTTTAACAAAACTTTCCTCGGCATTGTATCCTCCAGAAACAACACCGTATATCAGGTTCACATTTGTACCAATTGGTGTGTTGGTCGATGCAGTAACACTAAAAATGGCTTCTTCCATTAAATCAGGGCCAATTACATTTAAATCATAGGACTCATTGTTTAAGGTTAAATATCCACTCGATGAGGTTAAATATCCCATTGTATTGATTGCAATATAAGAACCAGTATTGTAGGTTTCAATAATAATATCTACAGTTTCGCCCGGATCGATTCGCCCGTTATTATTTCCTTCTGAATCATCAATGGTCAAAGTGCCAACTTCCAGTTCGGGGGCATGGCCAATAACACTCAATGAAGTTGTCCAGGTTTCATTTCCATCTGTTGCATTTACTTCAATGATAACCATATGATTATCAGGAATATTATTGGCAACTTCCCATGCAAATCCGTTTTCAGTCATTACAGTAGCTCCGGCAGATATTGTTCCATATGATTCTGAATCATCAGTAATAGTGATATATTCATCTTCGGAGGAAATAGTAGCCATTACGTTTTCAGCATCATCAATTCCAACATTTTTTAAAGTAAGAGATGCCAAAATGGATTCGGAAGTTTCCATGATTCCATTTCCATTTCCAGCCTCATCATTGATTTCAATCTCATGTTGAACAACATAAGGACCTGATGGAGGAATGACTTCCAGTGTTGCTTCATAACGGTAATAGTTTTGCTTTGTGATGGTTATTATCACCATGTCAGGTGGTTGCTGGGCAGGAATTGAAATACTAACCGGACCACCCGTAGCTTCGGCCGTACCAATAATTTCTCCGTTAACTGTCAGCGCAATGTAAGCACCAGCATTGGCAGTTACATCAAAAGATGTAACACCGGCATACACGATCGGATTATGATTTACAGTTAATTCCTGTGGTACTTCTGAAAAAACAGTCATAAACGCATCTCCATGATGATGGAAGAGATTGTAAGTGACTTCTTTACTTTCAGAATTATAAGGCCAGCTTGATTGTTCCAGGAAATATTTTCCGGCAGCACTACCGAATGCAGGTAAAATTCCTCTTTCTTCAGGTGTAGAACCGTATTCAGGTAAAAACTCAGGATATATATTATCAAAAGCACCCCAAACATAAGTATCATTCACAAATGAATAGGAGACTTCAGAAGCAGCATTCAGCCCCAAAGCACCGGCGTTTTCACCATTATAAGTATATCTGTGGAATTTTTCAGTAAAACATTCACTTGACATATTGTATTTTCCGGTTAAACAGTTGATGGACCAAACAAAAGTCAAGTCAGTATTGGTAAGACTGTTGATGTGATTACTTTGAAAACCAGGTTCGCCCCAACCTTGTTCAGATCCATGGTCACGATGTTGTAACATAAATGCCCCTGCATTGATACCAACTATTACATCATTGGCTGTTCCATACCAGCTGCAATCTACCTCGCTTGGTTGGGCAGGAATATATCCTAAACCATCGGGTCCAAAAATACTTACAACCGTACTGGTATTGGTGGCAGTTGACCAAATTGATCCTGGTGTTCCACTATAAAGGGCATTGATCCTGTTTGTTGTTTTTCCATGCACCACTTCCCAGAAACCGGCAACAGCTTCAGAACAAATCTGGAACCATCTTTCTGTCTGGAAACCAAGTGCAGTAATGGGATTTTGATAAAAGTACTCACTGGTTGGAGGAGTCCGTTCATAATTCATGAATTTCGTAACCATCGTTTCCAAATGTGTTGCATTTTGAGCAGTCATCCTTGCAAATACCATATCAGGCATATCGTTGTTGTTAACATCTGCAAATATATTATCAGATGCACAATAGCTATCCCAGATAGGTGAAATAATGCTGTTGTTTGCATTTGATCCATAATCACCAAGCAACAACACAGCTGAGGGAACTATATCCCATGTATTAAAAGCATTGTTGAAATAATTCTCAAGAATTACTACTGTATTGCCTCCAATGTCGTCTAAAGTTACAATATCCGTCATGATTCCCTGCAATGTTCTGAATTGTTTAATTGAATCGGCCCATTGTTGAAATTCTTCACCGTTCGGTGAAACGATCAAATATTCACATCCGATATCTTTAGCACCTTGCTGGGATTTATTATAATCCATTTTTGGTAGGGATTCATAGTTCAACAGCATATCAGCTAAAAGAGGATCCCACCAGCGGCTCCGCAAACGATCTTCTCCAAAATATCCATTTCCACCAATAAAATCTAATTTTACTTTCAAATCGCGGTAAACAATAAGTTCCTTTGTTACTGGATTATACTGGAAAGGTGTAATTCCCAGCATAACAACATCAACACCCCTGACTTGTGTTACTTCAGATACCAGGACTGGTTGTTCAGGGTAAAATGCATCTTTGCTAAAAATTTCCATATTCTTACTGTATTCCAGTGGACCTTTTTCCGTTTCCCAAGGAATCCTTGGTGCAGGAGCAAGATCGATGTCAGTATAAACATCTGTTCTGGATGCTGTAATGGTCATGCTTACAGTAGCTCCCTGTGGTATGGCTACATAACGTCCTGTGCCAGGCAGGTTAGGAGCTCCCTCATCATTTTGTAGTAAGTTTCCAGGTAATTCAATTACCTGCATCGACATGTTGTTGATCAGGTTATTTGATATGGAAAATGATTCAATAGAATAGTCAATTTCTACACCATTTGCTTTTTGATTTTTAAGCTCAAATCCATGTTTTCCCCAACTATCTGAATAGTTAACTTCATCAGCAAATGTAAAAGCTGTGAAAAGTGTTACAAGCAATAGCAAAGTAAACATTGATTTAGAAATGTTTTTCATTCGTGTCATAATTAAAATTGTTTTGTTTTCGAAATTGTTCGAATTAAGTATAATATGTTTTTAATTTGATAAAATAAGTTTAATTGTATGTGTTTTATTTTGTGATTGTAATACGCCAAAATATATTCCGTTAGGAACCTGATCTCCTTCACTCTTATTACCTTCCCAGATAAATTCATAGGTTCCTTGTTTGTAATATTCATTATTTATAATTGCACAAACCAATTCTCCATGTATATTATAAATATTCAGTGAAACAGGTGAATCTTTCTCAATGATTATTTTCAAACTGGTATTAGAATTGAAAGGGTTGGGAGCGCTTTGAAGATATTCCTGTGAATTTATTTTATAAAATTCATTGTTTTCTATTCCGGTAAAATTACCGTCAAACCAGCCGAGTACTCTTTGCATCAATTCAGCTTTTGTATTTGGAGGCAAATCATCTAATAACTTGCCAAATTCAAAAGTTGTTCCAATGGTTTTATAAGCACCCGCATTATTGGCTACTCCGCAACCGTAAAATGGATCCTGCAATGTAAAGACAGTGTTGGCAGGTGATACTGGAATTATCTCATAATCATTGTATGGATTATTCCCATCATAACTATAAAAAAGGTCTTGTGTAAATGATCCCTGAACGCCCATAATTTCATTCATTAAATACATACCCTTGTCTTCAGTTTCAATTTTAAACATTGGATGAACAGGAGTTGGTGTATCATCTTTCCATGTTACCCGGCCTTCCATCCAAATATTGCCACCATCCAGCAAAAAGTCTTTCAGTAATTGTCCTTCGGATTGGCTTAATTCATAATTTGAAAAATGTAAGCCAAGGCAAACAAACAAATTCTTGTATAAACCCAAGTCCTCTGGAAAATCAGTAGTGTATGCTGTATACAAGTCCATGTCATTAAAAGTTTCAAAGATTTTTGGACCTGAATAATTATTCAAATCCAAATCAAGCACAAGTGCCAGAAAACGCCCAACAACACTCGAAAATGAACCCGTTCCTTCAACATTGCCTTCACCTGTAGCCGTAATTTCAAATTCAGCAGTTAATCCTTCTGGAGTTGCTGCACTTACTGTAATACTGAAGGTTTGATTATTATTGTCCCCCGGAATCAGATTTCCATAAGTCAGCGAATTGGTATTTATCGTTATATTTGGATCAAGGGCATTAAGTTCACCAACAATGTCGTATGCTTCCGACGAACCTTCATTGACAATCTGAACAGTGATATCAACAGTTTCCCCGGGATCAAGTTTGCCATTGTTATTCCCTCCCGAATCATCAAGTTCAAAATCGACATAGGACAGTATTGGGGCATGAGCCTGAATAACGATCTGGCTTATCCAGGCATTCGTACCATCAGATATTGTTATATCGAATATCACGTTTGATAAGTCAGGGATTAAATAATCAACATCGAATGAAAATGCATCCTCAATGGTGATTTCGCTTCCTGGTAATAGATTGCCTACTTCCTGAGTGTCATTGGTGAAATTAATAAATTCGTTTTCAGTCGAGATAACTGCTGTAACACCACTGGCCTGTACATTACCAATATTTTCCAGTGTAACTGAAAGTGCCAGTGACTCACCATAATCCATTAATCCATTGCCACCAAATGTTCCATCATTTATCTCAAATGATGATTCTACAACATAGGGAATATTAGATTCAATTACCTCAATTACTGATTGGTATCTATAATAATTTTGTTTTGTTACAGTTAAAATTAACTGAGATCCTACAGAAACAATTGGAATGGCAATTTCTATCGATTCGCCGTTACCCTCTGCGGTTCCAATAATTTCATTATTAATGGTTAAAGCAACGAATGCATCTTCCTCTGCGAATATGCTAAAAATTTCAGAACCTTCTAAAATTACATCAGCATGTAAAACAATTTGATTTTGTGGCACTTCGGAGTATAATGTTAAAAAGGCATCTCCATGATGGTGAAAAAGGTTATAGGTTACTTCCTTATTTCCTGTATTATATGGCCAGGAAGACTGTTGTAAAAAGTACTTGCCAGCGGCATTTCCAAATGCTGGTAAGAGTCCCCGTTGTTCAACTGATGATCCATAAGTAGGTAAAAAGTCTGGCCATAAATTATCATACATTCCCCATACATAGGTATCATTCACGAATGAATAGGAAACTTCTGAAGCAGCAATCAGTCCAAGGGCACCTGAATTCTGACCATTGCTCGTATAGCGATGAAACTTTTCTGTAAAGCATTGTCCTGATAAATTATATTTTCCTGTTAAACAATTTACCGAAAAAATAAAAGTAAGGTCAGTATTATTTAATCCGTTAATATTGTTACTTGAGTAGGATGGTTCTCCCCAACCTTGTTCATAACCATGGTCTCGGTGCTGCAAAGCAAAAGCACCATCATTGATAGCGTCGTTTATCATAGTCGGATCTCCTCCATTCCAGTCGCCAAGGTCATTTGGCGAGGATGGAATATAGTTAAGTCCATTGGGGCCAAACATATTTAAAACTGTGTAAGTGTTTGTGGCTGTAGACCAGGGGTCTGTTATGGGATTTCCTCCGTAAACTTCATTTATTCTTACAGGATCTTTACCAAGTTCATTTTTCCAAAACCCACCAATTGTTTCAGAACAGATTTGGAACCAACGTTCAGTTTGCCATCCTAAGGCTGTAACCGGGTGATCATAAAATCCCGGATTGGTAGGTGGATTTGTTTCGTAATTTATAAACTTGGTGATCATTGTCTCTAATTGTCCTTCATCTTGAGCTGTTATTCTGGCGAAAATAATATCAGGCATATCGTTGTTGGTAACATCAGCATAAATGTTATCCGAAACACAATATGAATCCCAAATAGGAGACACAATGCTATTGGCTGCATTTGTTCCATAATCTCCTAAAAGAAGTATTGCCGCAGGAACGATATCCCAGGTATCATAGGCCTCGTTAATGAAATTTTCAATTGCATAAGTTGTATTTCCTCCAATTTCATCAAGGGTAATAACATCAGTATTGATTCCTTGCAGGGTTCTGAATTTTTTTATCGTATCGGCCCAATTCTGAAATTCCTGGTTATTGGGAGAGACAATCAAATATTCACATCCAAAATCTTTTGAGTCAAAATATGTATGCTTATAGTCAATATCAGGAATGATGGATGCATTGAGAAAAATGTCATGCATCAAAGGATCCCACCATCTGCTTCGGAGCCTGTTATCACCTATCTGACCGTTTCCCCCAGATAGGGATATTTCAATTTCAATATCCCTATAGACAATTAATTCTTTTGTAACAGGATTGTATTTAAATGGGGTTATTCCGAGCATTATCGATTCAATTCCCCGGATTTGTGTCTTTTCTGAAAGTGTAACCGGATTCTCGGGATAAAATGCATTTGTGCTATAAATAATAGCATTTTTTTCATAATCCAAAGGCCCATTCTCTGTGTCCCATGGAATTCTTGGAGCGGGTGCAATTTCTATATTTGAATATGTTTCAATACGATAATTCAGAATACTAACAACAGCCTCTGCACCATTTGGTAAAGCAATGTATCTGCCTGTGCCCGGAAGGTTTGGAGCACCTTCATCATTGGGAAGCAATACACCTGGCAATGACAATTCCTGCATACCCTTACCATTTATTTGGGTATTTAGCAGACTAAATGATTTAATTGAAAAAATTACCTTAATTGACCCGGTACTTTGTGCTTTGATTGAAAAGCCATCATTTCCCCAGCTATCACTGAATTTAATCTCCTCGGCAAATACCTTGTTAAAAAGAAAAAAAGAAAATAGAAGAATATATATATATTTCATAAGATTTATTATAGTTGTTTGTATTAATTCTTTTTACTGATAATTTAAATTCCGTTCTATAGCTTCATAAAAATGTTACTATTTTCAACTTTATTTAAGAATGATTTTTTCTGTTATAAATTCTTTGTCCGTTTTTAAAATCAAGTAATATATACCTGGTTCAATGTCTTCTAATCGAACTTGCAGCATTTTATTTTCAATTAAAAGATTTTTTGCCTGATAAATCTGATTTCCGAGATTATCAATAATTTTTACTGAAGGACTTCCAGTTTGAGTAGCTCCAAAATTTATAGAGAAAGACCCTTTGCTTGGATTGGGAATAATGAACACATTCTCTTTTTTCTGATGATCAATATTTGACATATAACAAAAGATGTGCAGTCCTTCTGAGAACTCACTCTCGCCACATTCATTTGTTGCACTAACTTTTAAAATGGCTTCCCCTATCCAGTAATCTTCCCAATCTATAAAACATTCAAATCCGTCTTGGGTAATAGTACCTGCATTCTCCGGTTCTAAATTCCAGGTAAAAGTATCTGCACTATCTAAGCTAACTGTTGTGTAATATGATATATCACCAGGGAAAGAGTTTACATAATCCGGGCCATCAGGAATTGCTGGTATTTCTGCAATAGGTTTTACTATTATATAATCCTCCAACATCATTATACTTGTTTCAACTCCATCAGAGATGGTTAGTGTAACATCAAAGACTCCATCGTTAAGGTATACTACAATTGGATTTGGAAGCGAAATTGTGTCTGGAGTTCCTCCTTCAAAGACCCATTCCCTGGATAGAATGTTTCCTGTAGACAAATCAGTAAAATCAATTGTTTCCTGCTCACACAATTCATTGACCGAAGCGATAAATTCTGCATTCAATGGTAATTCAACTTCAAAAAATTCAAGATATGATTGCATTAATTCCTTTTTAGTAGAGGGTAAGTTTCCATCAATGAGTCCTCCAAATTCGTGAGATACACCAATGGTTTTGTAGGTCTCAGCATCATATGCCACACCAGTTCCGTAAACCGGAGATTGATTTTCAAGGATCAGGATTGCAGGGGCAATGGGGCTTATTTGGTCAATTAATGTATTATCCCCATCATAACCAAGACTCATTCCTTCTGTAAAAGTTCCCAGCTGTCCATTGAGTGTGTCTAAATTGTTGAATCCATCCAATTCCCCATTGATATTAAACATTGGATGAACGGTTGTTTGATCATCATAAAACCAAGTCTCACCACCTTCCATGTATAAGTTTCCTCCGTTATTCAGGAAATCCGCCAGCATTTGCCCTTCAATATAATTGAGTACATAATTATCATCATATATTCCGAGGCAAACAAATATTGTTGAATACACAGCTGTGTTTACAGGAAATTCGGTCATTCTATCTGAATAAACACCAATTTCGTCCAAAGTAGATTTAATTTTGGAAGCAGAATTTTGATTCATATCCAGGTCAATGATAGCTATTGGTGCCTGGCCAACAACGAAATTCATTGTAAAAGATTTTTGATAGCTGCCGTCATTGGAGTTTACATCAAGAGATATTTTAACTGGAATACCTTGTGGTGTGTTCGGATGAGCAACAATGTTAAAAGATCCAGTTGCAATTTGGCCTTGTGAAATATCACCAAAACTTGCAGTATCATCCAGCATATAAATATATTGCGAGGAGCTTGAAATCTCACCCTCGATGTTTTCGGCTGTCAGATACCCATTGCTCTTTAATGTGACAACAAGATCAACAAATTCCCCCGGATCAATTTTACCATCGTTATTTCCGCTTATATCATTGATCGAATAGTCAAACATCGACAAGAAAACTTCCGTTTCAATGGCTTCGATAGCATCCAGGTCAAAACCTGCATCAGCTTCATTTGAGTTACCATTTCCGGCATCCAATAGTCTAATAAATTGAATTTCAGAAAATCCAGTTCCCGAAATATCAAATACAGATGTACCGTTTCCAGCCCCTACATTCACCCATGGACCATCAATTGTTTCGCCAACATAGCAAGAATAAATTTCTGGTGTTGCATCTCCTTCATAAATAATGATATCATAACCAGGGATATCGACGATTGGATATTGCATATCCAACACACACCAACCATATTTGCCAATTGAATAATTGATATTATCAGGAGCTCCTATTACAGCAGGAGTAAGTCCTTCATCTTTATCATTGTTATTTTGTATTTGTGCGGATGTAAACCTGTATACAAAATGTCCATTATCAGGTTGGAGTTCAAAATTGGTGGAAGTAGCCATGTTTTCAGATACCGTGATACCATCAATTGTTGTAGATTGGTAACCATTCGCAAATGCTGTAATTGAATAAGTTCCCGGGAGTACATATTTATGATAATCTCCAACAACCGGATCGGTAAATATCGGATAATAATCATTTACAAAAATGACAGCTTGAATTGGATCTCCTGTATTGGCGTCCGTTACTATTCCATCAAGACCATATCCTCCATATTCAATCATTGCCAGCATTGATGGGTAATTCCTATTGTAATACATCATCAAATCTTCAGGAGGAGGTTGTTTCTCATATGATATTTCCATTGACCATGTGATGGATCCCATGATACCGTAGTTTGAATCTTTGGTACTTCCGTTAATGGGATACATTCCGGAATTACCCTGTCCGAAATTTAAATTTGCATACCCTGAAACAGAAGAATATATTTCACCCAATTGAAAAATCTGGGCCCAATCGGCCGGCTGATCTGATCTGTAACTCCATGGCATCGCAATGTATTCTGTTCCTCCATGGTATGCAGTATGAACAACAAACTGATTGTGGTACATACAGTTTCGCAATGCCTTGGATTCAACCTGCGACCATGGGCCGGTACTGTATCCTTCTCCATCCCACATATAACCCCAATCACGGTTTAAGTCCACACCATTGTTGTTATACCTTACACGGGGAACTGCATCTCTGCCATCAGGGTTAACCATTAGGTACAACCAGGTTTCCCGATTATCAATTAAATTGGTAACCAGGGTGTCATTATCATAGGCAATACAAATATCCCGGGCAAAACGGATAATATTTTCGGGTCCACAAATCTCATCGCCATGAATACCACCATCAAATAATATCTCCGCTTCATTTTCATCAACCTCAACGTTATCACTTATTTTTAATGCTGCCAATTGACGACCACCCAGGGAGGTACCGAATACATATTTTTTACAAATGCCCGGAAAGTTTAACTCAAGACTGTCAGCAAGGTCAATAATTTCCTGGTAGGAATGATAGGCCACATCCTTTAATAAAAAAGTCTGGACAGGATCATTGCAATCTTCAACTTCAATTTCGTAACTTAGTCCCATCTGCTCAATTTGAGCTAATTCAACAGGCACTACATAAGCCCGAACTTTGTTTTCGGCAATAACATCATAACTAATTTTCAACTGAGCAATACCAGTTGTTTCTTCAACTGAGTTTAGTGTGACAATGATTTGTTTTTCACCATCGCGCCAACCATCAGCCTTAGAGATAGTTATAGATAAAAGTAAAGCGAAAAGTAAAGCGAATATTTTCATATCATTTTTAGAATCGCTAAAAGTACCAAATTCCTTATTATAGCCAGTTATTTACTATATACGTTTTACAAGCCTTATAAGCGATTAGGGAAAAGACATTTGAATTTTAGAAAAGGTTGCATAAATTATACCTTGATAGCACAAGTATTTCAGGGATTTCAGAGGAATTAACCAAACACTTATTTATCGCGTCAAATTATATCTAAATATTTCTCTCAATTATATCGAAGAGTTCAACAATATTTATTGGTTTTGAAATGTAATCATCACATCCTGCTTCAATACACCTTTCTTTTTCTCCAACCATGGCAAAGGCTGTTTGCGCAATAATTTTAACATCAGGGTGAATTTCTTTGATTTTTTTTGTGGCAATGTATCCATCCATTTTTGGCAACCTGATATCCATCAGGATAAGATCGAATTTTTGATTTTTACATAAATCAACAGCTTGTTGTCCATCTGTTGCATGCACAATTTTTGATTTGGTTTTTTTAAGTATACTTTCAAAGAAAAAATAACTTTGTTCATCGTCCTCAACCACCAAAAGAGTTTTATTTTCTAAAATCAGATTTTTAGCCGGTTTATTAATTATCCCATTTAGATTTTGCTCGCCGTCAATAAATATTGGTTGGTATGGTAAAGTAAAATAAAATGTTGATCCTTGTTCAGGAGCAGATTCAACCCAGATATTTCCACCAAGTAATTCCACCATTTTTTTGGTTATGGCTAAACCAAGACCAGTACCTCCATATATTTTAGTATTGGAAACGCTTGCTTGCCTGAAACTGTCAAAAATAATTTCCAGTTTATCTGCTGCAATGCCAATTCCAGTATCTTTTACGTAAAAGCATAATAGAGAATATTTTTGACTGTGATCAACCTGAAATCCAAACTCCACAATACCTGTATCTGTAAATTTTAAAGCATTTGAAATGAGGTTTCTGATAATCTGTTTAAATCTATCGATATCGGTATAAAGTACAATGTGTTGTCCTCCCTCAGGTTTGTTGTAAATGAGCTTGAGGTTACTTTTATTCTTTTTTGTTATTAATATCTGGTTATACGAGTCGTAAAGTTCATTTAATATATTGTCAACGAAATACTGAGACTTAAAAATTTTAATTTGTCCGGCTTCTATTTTTGAGATGTCGATAATGTCGTCAATCAATCCAAGTAAGTCGTTGCTGCTATTCTGGATGAGACTTATGTAATGGTTCCTTTCTTCGTCTGAGACCCCTACATCACTCAACAACTGTGAAAATCCAATGATGGCATTCATCGGTGTACGAATTTCGTGTGACATATTGGCTAAAAACGAAGACTTTAATCGATCGGATTCTTCCGCTTTTTCTTTGGCCAGTAATAAGTCCTCTACCATCTTTTTCCGAACTGTAATATCCTCCTTCATGCCTATGAAATGAGTTATTTTTCCATGGTCATCTTTGAGTGGAAAAATATTTGCCAACTCCCAGTACAATTCTCCATTTTTTTTCCGGTTTTGAAACTCACCATACCATTCTTTTCCTGCAGTAATTGTTTTCCATAAAGACGTATAAACACTTTTTGGTGTATTGCCCGACTTAAGAACCCTTGGATTTTTTCCAATGACCTCATCTGGAGAATAGCCTGTAACCTTATAAAACTGAGGATTTACGTATTCAATATTTCCCTGTAAGTTTACAATAACTACTATTGTTGGGCTCTGTTCTATGGATCGGGATAATTTCCGAATTTCAAATTCAGCATGTTTCCTTTCGGTAATATCGGTAATAAAACCCTCAAGGGCTAATAATTTATCTTCATTTGAGTAGATCCCAATTCCTTGTTCAAATACCCATTTTTCCTTTTTGTCTTTAGTGATAATTCGATATGATACTTGAAAAGATTGCTTTTTTTGAAGTGCAGGTTGAATTTTATCCCAGACTATTTCCCGGTCTTCCGGATGAATCAAGCTGTTGTATGAAATTGTATGGTTACAAACCAAATCTGTTGGATCATAACCGGTTAATTCAATACCCCCTTCACTTACAAACTCCATAGTCCAGTTCTTATCATTGAGACAACGGTAGGCCATGCCTTGTAAATTCCCCAGCAAGGTTGCAATCTGTCGTTGACTTTCTTTGAGAGCCTCCATGGCTTGTTTTCGCTGACTGATATCTCGTGAAAATGCGATCACCACCTCTTCACCAAAATAGCTTCCCTTGTTCAGCCTGACTTCTTTCGGGAATACCTTGCCATTTTTATCAATTCCCCAGAATTCAAATTGTTGCGGTTCTCCGTCAAAAGCTTTTTGGACAAGTTTTGCGGTAACGCTTAAATTGTTCTTGCCTGGTGCAGATAAAATTTCGGGGGTTTTTCCCAGAAAATAGTCTCTGGGGTATCCATACATCCTGACTGCTCCCATATTTACATCTACAAATATTCCGTTTCTGTCTTGAATGTATATGGCATCTGTCGCATTATTAAATAAACCTTTGTAGCTTTCTTCTGAAATTGAGAGTGCTTCCTGTGCTTTTACCCGGTCGCTAATATCTTCAGCGATACAAATAATACCAATATCTCCATTGGGAAGTAAAAATCTACTTTCACTTAATTCCATAAAAGTTATAGTACCATCTTTTTTTATGCTTTTTTCAATGTGTTTAAGTTTTTCCCCATTGAGTAGTTTTTTAATATTTTGATCTACCAGGTTAAAAACATCCGGATGTGTTAACATCTGGATGTTATTGCCAATTAATTCCTCATATGAATAACCCGTCATTTCACAAAAAGCAGGATTTGCGTCAATGATACTACCAGTTGCATCTTCCAGAAGTATTCCATTAGGGGAAAAATTAAATAGTGTACGGTATTGATCTTCTTGTTCATTGTCCGAAAGTTTTTCAATCTTTTCGTGCAATTTGTCAAGTTCTTCGATGAGTTGTTTTTTAGTTTGTTTGGTTCGATCCATAACTGTTAGTACTCAAAAGAACAAGAAATGTAATATTAAGTTCATTTGAATAGAACTCAAATATAAGAAAAAATTTGCAAAGAAAAATTAATATTCCTAATCCTACTTTTTGGATGGCCTGTAAAACAGGTATTGTGTAATAATCACCAGGACAGTTGTAAATACAGTACTGTATATTATACGCTGGAGGGTATTGAAAAATCCTGAAAACCGGAATACTTCTATATAAAACAAAGCAAAGTGATGAATAAAAATTAAAATGAGCGAATAAGTTAAAAACCAGCGAAATCCAAGATCGTGGATAGAGGGCTGCATCCCTGATTCATACTCTCTATTGGAGCCAATACTTCTGATAACAGTTGGACGGGCAAAAGCCATTAACACCGATGCTGCGGTGTGCATTCCAAGTGTTCCTGTAAAAATATCGATGCTGAACCCCAATGCAAAGGAGGAAATCAACAACAACCATCCCGATACTTCAAATGGCAACAGCAAGATAAAATAGACATACAAATAGGGATTGATATAACCCCCAAAATTTATATTGTCAAGGATTAATACCTGTAAAAATATTAAAACGAAAAACCGAATGATATTTCCTAAAAAACTATTGCTCATCTGTTTCGTTTTGGGTTTCCAGGTTTATTTGTTCATCTTTCAGTAGGTTGACAATCACATACACAAAGTACAAATTGTTATAATCTACCGAAAAATCAATTTTTGCTTTATTAAACTTATCTCCCTTATCAACCAGGTGTTCGTTTACCGTTCCAACCAAAATCCCTTCCGGGAAAATAAATGAATTCCCACTTGTAATTATCGTATCACCTTTGTAAAGGTTAACATGCGTTGGTATATCAGTTAAAAGTCCTTGAGCATAATATTCTCCATCCCATTCAACATTTCCGATATGGTCATTTTTTTTGATGCGGGCATTTATTTTGTTACTCTCATGCAGGATCGACATTACCCTCGAAAAATTTTCAGATACGTCTACTACTGTTCCTACAATTCCTTTTGATGTAATAACTCCCATATCTTTTTCGATTCCAGAAGAGCTTCCTTTATTCAACATCAGGTAGTTTTTCTGTTTATTAACAGTATTGCTGATCACTTTGGCACTGATATATTTAAATAAGGAATCATGTTGATAATATACGAGCGTATCTGTTTTAAGAAACGATACAGGTTGAGATTCTCTTAAGCGTGCATTTTCTTCTGCCAGGATAACATTGGAGGTTTTCAATGTAAAATATTCAGAAATGTTGTTGAAGGTATTAAAAACAGTTCCGGTAACTTGTCCCGATGAGTTTAAAAATGTAGCTCGTTGGTAATTATTCTGAACAACGAATAAAAATGCAATAATTTCCAGAAATAAAAACAGGAAAAAAAAGTAATGTTTTATGATATATGCAAACAGGTGCCGCACGTTGTAGAATTAATTCCAAAAAATTAAGAAATATCTTATTGTTTCCCTTTATTTGATCAGGAAAGTAAACCGGTCATAGTTTTTAAGCGCAATGCCTGTACCCCTTGCCACAGCCCTTAACGGATCTTCAGCAACATGAACAGGGAGTTTCGTTTTCAAATGCAATCGTTTATCCAATCCTCTCAACATCGATCCCCCACCTGCAAGGTAAATACCAGTTCTGAAAATATCAGCTGACAATTCAGGGGGTGTCATTTCCAATGCATGTAAAACGGCAGCTTCAATTTTAGAGATGGATTTATCCAAACAATGAGCAATCTCGGCATAATTAACCTTTATTTCCTTCGGAATGCCAGTTAACATGTCTCTTCCATGTACGGCATAATCCTCAGGAGGATTTTCAATTTCAGTCATGGCTGCACCTACTTCAATTTTAATCCTTTCAGAAGTTCGCTCACCAATATTGATATTGTGTTGTTTGCGCATATATTCCTCAATATCCATATTGAAGTCGTCACCAGCAATTCTAATGGATTTGTTATTTACAATTCCCCCCAAAGCTATAACAGCAATTTCACTTGTTCCTCCACCAATATCAATGATCATGTTACCTGTTGGTTCCATCACATCAATACCAATACCAATGGCCGCTGCCATGGGTTCATGGATCAATTTCACATCTTTTGCGCCAGCTTGCTCGGCTGAATCTTTTACAGCACGCTCTTCAACTTCTGTAATACCCGAAGGGATGCAGATAACCATTTTAAGCGCAGGTGGAAAAAGTGGTTTTTTTGGCCAAACCATTTTGATCAATTCACGGATCATAAATTCGGCAGACTGAAAATCGGCAATTACTCCATCACGTAGAGGGCGGATGGTTTTAATATTTTCATGGGTCTTACCATGCATCATCATTGCCTTTTTCCCAACTGCGATAATTCTGCCTGTATTTCGCTCAATGGCTACAATAGAAGGTTCGTCCACAACGACCTTGTCATTAAAAATAATGATGGTATTTGCAGTTCCTAAATCAATCGCAATTTCTTTTGTTAAAAATGAAAAAAGCCCCATTTTTTATAAGTTAGGTTAGTTTAATGTTTAAAATGTCGAATACCGGTAAAAACCATACTCATGTTTTTTGCATCACAAAAATCAACAGACTCTTGATCCCTTACAGAACCCCCTGGCTGAACCACAGCTGTTATGCCAGCTTTTTGTGCAATCTCAACAGAATCAGCAAAAGGGAAAAAAGCATCCGAAGCCATCACCGATCCATTTAAGTCAAAACCAAATTCTCCGGCTTTAATGATGGCCTGTTTCAAAGCATCAACCCTGGAGGTTTGACCAACTCCACTGGCACATAATTGTTTGTTTTTTACCAATACTATGGTGTTGGATTTTGTGTGTTTTACTATTTTATTTGCAAAAAGCATATCAGTTAGTTCATACTCAATTGGGGATGATTTTGTTACAACTTTAAAATCAGATTTTTCCTCCATTTTTAAATCCCTGTCCTGTTCGATCACACCATTTAAAATTGACCTGAATTGTTTTTGTGGGAAATCATATGACTTTTTCTGTAAGATAATGCGGTTTTTCTTTGTTTTAAGAACCTCAAGTGCTTTCTCATCATAGCCAGGAGCCAATATGATCTCAAAGAATAATTTATTGATTTCATTGGCTGTTTCTTCGTCAATAATTTTATTGGTAATCAATACACCACCAAAGGCTGAAACCGGGTCACCGGCCAGTGCATCTTTCCAGGCATCAATTAATTTTTCACGACTGGCTATCCCACATGCATTATTGTGCTTAAGGATTGCAAAAGTGGTTTCATCAAATTCATCGATCAGGTTGATTGCTGCATCCAAATCTCCAAGGTTATTGTATGATATGGCTTTGCCATGAAGTTGTTCAAATACTTCATCCAGTTTTCCATAAAAAACTCCTTTTTGATGTGGATTTTCACCATACCTTAAAACACTCGATTCAGCGATACTTTGCTTGAAAACGTCTTCCTTCTCCTGGTTAAAATATTTGAAAATTACAGTATCATAATGTGAAGATACCTGGAATGCTTGTGTGGCAAAATATTTTCTGTCTTCGATTGCGGAGTGTCCTTTTTTTTCTTTTAGCAAACTGATCAAATCATCATACTGGCCAAAAGAAGGGACAATCAAAACATCTTTGTAATTTTTTGCAGCTGCACGGATCAAAGAAATTCCCCCAATATCAATTTTTTCAATGATATCCTGTTCATTGGTTGAACTGGCAAGGGTTTCTTCGAATGGATATAAATCAACAATCACCAAATCAATTTCAGGAATATCATATTCTTTAAAATGGTTTATATCGTCTTTATTATCCCTTCTGCCTAAAATACCTCCAAAAACTTTGGGGTGTAAAGTTTTAACACGACCTCCCAGGATTGATGGATAAGATGTTAAAGATTCGACAGTTTGAGCTGGAATATCCATTTTTGTAATGAAATCAAATGTTCCTCCAGTTGAATAAATTGTAATGTTTAAATCACTGAGCAATTGTACAATTTCATCCAGCCTGTCTTTGTGAAAAACAGAAATTAAAGCACTGTTAATTCTCTTCATCGTACTGATTTAATGATATTTTGCAAAATTGTTAAAATAGCCCTACAAAGTAACAATTAAATTCGTTTCAATACTTAAGGCTATTTATTTTAATTTTACATGTTTTATTAAGAATCCCATTTATGTTATTACTTAAACTGATTCGGGAGAGTTTTATTTTTGCATTTCAGGCAATTATCGTTAACAAAGTCAGAACGATGTTATCCCTGCTGGGAATTACCATTGGTATATTTTCCGTAATTTCTGTTTTAACGATTTTTGATTCGATGGAAATTGCCCTTCGGAACAGTATCCAGCAATTGGGCGATGATGTATTGTTTATACAAAAGTGGCCCTGGGAAGGAGGCAATAATTACCCCTGGTGGAAATACTATAAACGTCCCGAACCAAAGTTACAGGATTTGAAAGAAGTTCAACGCAGAAGTGCTGCATCAGAGGCAAGTGCTTTTATGTTTGAAGTCCGGCGTACTGTAAAATATAAGAATAACAGCATAGAAGGTATTTCAGTGTTGGGGGTTTCACATGATTTTGACAAAGTAATGTCCATCGACCTGGAAGATGGCAGGTATTTTACCCCTTTAGAATCTCAAAGTGGAAATAATATTGTGATACTTGGGAAAGAGGTAGCTTCTAAATTATTTGAAGGGGGATCGCCTCTTGGAAAGCAGGTGAAAATTTTTGGCAGCAAGGTGGAGGTCATCGGGATCATGAAAAAAGAAGGGGATGATATGTTTGGTAATTCGTCGGATAACCAGGCGATAATGCCCGTAAAATATGCCCGAAATTATATTGATGTTTTGGATGTAGGGACTACCATTATGGTGAAAGCAAAGCCATATGTTTCGAATGATGAATTGAAAGATGAACTGGTGGGCATTTTACGATCGGTACGCAAATTGAAACCCCGGTCAGAAGATGATTTTGCCATTAACGAAACAAGTATTATTTCAGATGAATTTGATGATTTTTTTGGAGTCATTGCCATAGTGGGTTGGATTGTTGGGGGGTTCTCTTTATTGGTTGGGGGTTTTGGTATTGCCAATATCATGTTCGTTTCGGTACGGGAACGGACCAGTCAGATTGGAATACAAATGTCGCTGGGTGCAAAGCGATTTTTTATCCTCTTTCAGTTTTTATTCGAAGCTATATTTTTATCCTTATTTGGAGGTATTGTGGGTTTGCTTATCATCTATGTCCTGGTACTGCTTTCTCAAAACTTCCCATTTACTTTGCAATTGACTTGGGTAAATATTGTGATTGGTGTTTCGGTTTCGGTTACCATAGGATTAATTGCAGGAATAGTCCCTTCATACATTGCCAGCAGACTCGACCCTGTCGAAGCCATGCGATCCACTTTTTAATACCCATGTAAACCAAATTTTTTATCCTGTCAGAGGTGAAAAATAAAATTTAGTTTGTAATCAATTAACAATCAAAAAGTAATCATTTTCGCATAATATATTTTATTTTTTCCCACAACTATTTTGTTATCTTTACAGGGTTAAACTTCCTCTATGAACAAGCGTTGGGTATTAAAAGAACAGGGTGAAGAGGCTGTTGTTCAACATCTTGCAGAAGTATTGAATGTTGATCACAACATTGCCAATTTGCTTGCACAAAGAGGCATCTCCACCTTTGAAGAAGCACGGTCTTTTTTCCGTCCTTCCCTCAACGACTTGCATGATCCCTTCCTGATGCCCGATATGCATAAAGCCGTCCAACGCATAGAAAAGGCTATTGAAAAGGATGAAAAAATCCTTGTATATGGTGATTATGATGTGGATGGAACAACCGCCGTCGCGTTGGTATTTACATTTTTAAAAAGCATCTATTCAAATGTGGATTTCTACATTCCAGACCGTTATGAAGAAGGTTATGGAATTTCATACAAAAGCATAGACTTTGCTGCTGAGAATAGTTTTTCCCTTGTTATTGTGCTGGATTGCGGAATCAAAGCTGTAGAGAAAATCCAGTATGCCAAAGAGAAAAGTATTGATTATATCATTGCCGACCACCACCGTCCCGGGAATATAATTCCTGTAGCTGTTGCAGTGCTTGATCCAAAACGGCTTGACAGTAATTATCCTTACGATGAGTTATCTGGCTGTGGTGTTGGATTTAAACTTGTACAGGCAATTGCGAAAACCAGAAAAATTCCTTTTGAAAAGCTGAAAAAATACCTTGACCTGGTTGTGGTTAGCATTGCATCTGATATTGTTAAAATTACAGGAGAAAACAGGATACTGGCTTATTTCGGATTGAAATTGCTGAACTCAAACCCACGGCCCGGAATTGAGGCCATTCTTAAATTCAGTGGTGTTGAGCGGAAAATTGATTCTGTTTCAAAAAAGAAGGCAACATCATTCAGTAAAAATTTGAGTATTAGCGACCTTGTGTTTTTGGTTGGTCCACGGATCAATGCTGCCGGAAGGATAGAGAGTGCTAAAAACTCGGTTAAGTTGTTAATAGCTGAAACTTATGAAGACGCGACAGCATTGGCAGTAACCATCAATGATTTTAATACAGAGCGCAAAGACCTGGATGCGAATACCACTCAGGAAGCCCTGGAAATGATCCTGACAAATGAAGAATTGTTAAACGCAAAATCAACTGTGATATATCAGGATAACTGGCATAAGGGTGTGATTGGGATTGTGGCTTCCCGATTGATCGAAAACTATTACAGGCCAACCGTTGTATTAACCAAATCAAATGGTTTGATTACAGGTTCGGCCAGATCAGTGAAAGATTTTGATGTGTATGATGCCGTGGATCATTGCAGCGATTTACTGGAACATTTTGGCGGACATAAATATGCAGCAGGATTATCCTTAAAACCAGAAAACCTTGAAGCATTCAGAAGCAAGTTTGAACATTATGTAAGTTCAACCATTGAAAAGGAAATGTTAACGCCCGAAGTGGAGGTGGATGCACTTTTATGCCTGAATGATATCAGTAAAAAGTTTTTCCGCATCTTAAAACAATTTGCCCCTTTTGGCCCTGGAAATATGTCGCCTGTATTTAAAACAGAAAATGTTATCGATACCGGATCTGGTCGGGTTGTGGGTAAAAATCACCTTAAACTGGAAGTAGTTCAACAGGATATTCGTGGGTATCCCATCTCTGCCATTGCATTCCAACAAAGTGAAAACCTGGAAAATATTATCCGTAACAGGCCCTTCAATATTTGTTATCATATAGAAGAAAATGAATGGAACGGAGTTGTTAGTTTACAGCTAAATATCAAAGATATCAAGCCCACCGAAGAGGAAGAGAAGTATTATTAATATTTTCTTCAACCTTCTTTGTTTCACCCCTGAATTCTTAATACCCTTTAAAAAAGCATAAATTTTATCCAATACCTTATCATAAGTTTTACTTTTGCAAAAAATTTGAAACATGAAGATGAATTTTGTTGAGGAGCTTAAATGGCGGGATATGATACACGATATGACCCCGGGAACAGAAGAACAATTGCTAAAGGAAATGACTTCGGGTTATATTGGTTTTGACCCAACTGCCGATTCGTTGCATATAGGCAACCTGGTTCCTGTAATGTTACTGGTCCATTTGCAGCGTGCAGGCCACAAGCCTTTTGTGCTGGTTGGAGGTGCGACTGGCAGGGTAGGAGATCCTTCGGGAAAAACTGAAGAAAGACAATTGTTATCAGAAGAGCAGATCAATCACAATCTGGAAGGACAGAAAAATCAATTGATGAAATTCCTTGATTTTAAAAATGGTGAAAACAAAGCAGAAGTCGTAAATAATTATGACTGGTTTAAAGATTATAATTTCCTTGATTTTATCCGTGATGCCGGGAAGCATATTACTATCAATTATATGTTGGCCAAAGATTCTGTAAAAAACAGGCTGGAGAGTGGAATGTCGTTTACCGAGTTTAGCTATCAACTGGTTCAGGGATATGATTTTTACTGGTTGTATAAAAACAGGGATTGTAAATTGCAATTGGGTGGTTCCGACCAGTGGGGAAATATTACCACCGGAAAAGAACTCATCAGAAGAATGTATCACGATACCGGGCTTGGTGAGGCAGAAGCTTTTGCTTTGACCTGTCCGCTGATTACAAAGTCAGATGGAAGTAAATTTGGTAAAAGTGAAGGTGGCAATGTGTGGCTTGACCCAGCTAAAACTTCCCCCTATAAATTTTACCAGTACTGGTTGAATGTTTCGGATGAAGATGCAGAAAAGATGATAAAGTTTTTTACACTTTTCAATAAAGAAGAAGTTGAGGAACTGGTAAAACAACATACCGAAGCACCACATATGCGTTTATTGCAAAAAGAGCTGGCCAAAGATGTGACCATTCGTGTTCATTCTGAAGAAGATTTTAACCAGGCAGTTGAAGCTTCGCAAATTCTTTTTGGAAAAGGGACCACTGAAACATTGCATAAATTATCAGAAGATGTTTTATTATCAGTTTTTGAAGGAGTTCCACAAACTGATGTTTCCAGGACAGAGATTGAATCCGGAATTGGTATCATTGATTTTGTTGCTACGAAAACCAGCATATTTGCCTCCAATGGTGAAGCTCGCCGGATGTTGAAAGACAATGGTGTTTCTGTGAATAAAGCCAAAGTAAAGGATGACTACGAAATAGGTACAAAAGACCTATTGAATGATAAGTACATCCTGGTACAAAAAGGGAAAAAGAATTATTTTTTGGTGAAGGTGGTTTAGGAGCTTACATAAGGGTTGCCAACCTTTTAAAGGTTGGCAACCCTTATGCCTTTTGGCAATAAAAAACCACCTCATCCTCATTTAAACCAAAATAGTTATCAGGATTATCCAGTGTCTTATCTGCATTCCATTTATATTCTTCAACTTCGAATCCAGCTTGCTTTAACCTGCTTGTGTAATCTTTCCCATAAATCCGAACATGATCTGTTTGACCAAAAATTCGTTCCCGATCTTCTGGAGAGGTTACTTTAGGATCTTCAAATGTTTTATCTGAAATTTTTGAAAAAGGTACCTGCAAAATAGCCCAACCACCGGGTTTGAGAACCCTGAATAATTCGCTCATTGCTTTAAAATCATTCGGAATATGTTCCAACACATGATTACAAATAATGGCATCAAAACTATTTTCAGGATATTGGATATTAGTGATATCCATTTGTTCCATCACCATAGCCGGGTTCATGTCAGTTGTGAGGTAATCAATATTTTTTTGATGCTTAAAAATGAATTCCAGTGGAGGTTCAGGGGCAATGTGTAATAATTTGATTTTATCCGAATAAACTTTGGTCCTGTTTTTTAAAAACAAATACAACAACCTGATCCGATCCGATGAATCACAAACCGGACATTGAGCAAGTCGTTTTCCTCCGCCAACAATTTGTTTTTCAGTAATAACAGGTAAATCATAACCCAGGGGTTTCCATAATTTAATGTTGGATTTACAAACCGGGCAATGGTACTTTTTACCAGCATAACGTATTTTTCTCACATTCAATTTCTGCTGTTTCAAAAACTGGTGTGGAAAAATTTGTTTCAACAAATTGTTAAAGCTGCCCATCACTCTCTATATTTCTACCAGTCGGAGTTTTTTGTTCTTCAGTTTTTGGTTCCTTTTCTGATTCCAGGATGGAGATGATATCCTGTTTCATTCGTTTTGCGATTACAGAATTCCCATATTCGCTAACATGACAATAATCAATAAAAACCGGTTCCTTTTCATCCTCAAAAATATCACTGATATCGAAATAATACAAAGATTCATGATTGATATTTTCAGTGACAACATGCTTGTTAACCGATTTCAAAAAATCTCTCAAAAAATCAACATCCTGCTCTCTCTCTTTTTCATAATCGCTCAAACTCCTTTTATCAAAAACAGTAGGCTGCCAGTAAAAAAGGCTTTTAAAATCGCGCTGTTCTCCCAAAGAATAAACAAGCCGCATATTCTCATGATACAAATCAAGTGTTTCCTGTGCCAGCATATTAAGTTCCTGATCAGTATAATTAATATTCAGCTTTTGATCCGGATTTGTCAAGTCAATGATAAATCGAATAGTGGCCAATGATTTTAAAGATTCCAGGAAAACCAGCAATGAGCGTTTTTTGCTTTTTAATGCATTAAATTCTTTTTTGCGGTTAAACTCATTTTGTGTAAGGCCGGCTTTTCCCTGTTGAAAAGTGCTGAAAACATCGTTTATACCATCATAAAATACCGCCAGGTTGGGCACGTTTTGCTGTCTGAGTTGTTTCATTAAAGTAATTACTTCCTGAGTGCTTACATATCCCGATTCCCCAAAATTGATTACCTCAACATAATAACCCTCTTTACTCAAATAGGCTCCCAGTAGCGAAGGAATGGTATATTTGTCCCGGACCCCTGAACCCCACATGGTGGAACCTCCAAACATAAAAATCCGGCAATCCGGATTGATCTTGATGGGATTGTCATTTTCATAAACAGTCTTTCTGCGCTGGTTTACATCTACATTGATATATTTACCGCTAAAAGGTTTTCTTCGCCAGTAATCGTACGAATCCCACTCTTCCACGTTGCAAGCGTAAAACTCCTTGTAGTAATCGTTTACCCATTCTGAATTTTGGTAACAATCAGCTTGGATCCTTGGATCCGGATCTGGTTTGAAATAAAACCAGCCCCTGAAAAAAAGTTCGATCAGAACAAGGATCAAAAGTGTGACACCGAAAATTAGCCAGATATCGCCGAGGCGTTTAAAAAAACTTTTCATCTTCAATAATAAAATAAATTATTTTTTCAAAAGTACAAAAATGCCTTTTTAAGAGGATATTAAAAAAAAGAGACTTTCAAAAAGAGGGGAAGATCTATATCAAAAGTGAAACAAAGAATCAGGGCAAATCAAGGTTTAACTCGCATATAGATTCTTTGTTTCCTTCAGATTATAAAATATTATTTCACTATAAATTTTCCTTTATAGGATTCGTTTTTAGATTCAATATTGTAGAAGTATATCCCTGGTGAAAAATTTCGGACAGAAACATCAATTTTTTTCGTTGCCAATGGGCTTATTTTATTTTCATAAACAAGATTGCCTGCTGCATTCATTACCCTCACTGTAATATCATTTTTCAAAATTTCCTGAAACCCGATGTAAATTTTATCAGATGATGGATTTGGATAAACCTGATGTATTATTTCTTTTTTGTGATTATCAACACCAACCAGATTTGGTTTATAAGTAATTTGTAATGCATCTATGTACAATTCGCTGCCAAGGCCAATGTATGTTTCATAGTCCTGTAAATTACTTGAAGCAAAAGCAATGTTTACCGTATCAGGTTCAGGCAATGAAAAATAATCCACCTCAACTTCAAAATAGGTATATTCATCAGCTGGCGGAAGTTTGATTATTGATTCTTCCAGTAAATCTGCCATACCGGTACTTTCGTTGTGGTGATACAAAAACAAACCACCAATGGCTGTATCAGGGCCAACAGGAATATATTTATAATATCCTGAAAGTTTATCGGGTGTAGAATCAACAGCCATTCCTCCAATTGGATTATCTTCTCCCATCATACCGTTTGTAATAAATCCAAGGGTATCTTCTATCAGTGTTTGTGTAGTTTCTATTTTTGCTGCAAAACTTCCTTCATAACTATTGGTTGATTTGGTAACAGCTGTTTCTCCAATGGCCAAACTGATAACATTGGATGTGAACCAGTCGTCTGGTTCTTCGGATGAAAATTCTTCCCATTCCTCAAAATCTCCATTGGGAAATGGAATTGTTGAACCTACAAAACTGATGTTATCAACTGTAAGTGTACTTCCTGGAATTGCATCACTAAAAATGGTAGAGCTTAAAATTCCTACGGCAATCGTATCTGGAGAAACAATGGGAAAAAGCCATTGTACTTCTGCTGTAAATTCAACATAATCGTTTTGAGTGCCGTAAAACTGGGCAAAACAAATACCCAATGGTGCACCAAATTTTTTAAATATTACAGCTACATAAGCCGTATCATTGTCCATCACATTATATTTTGCAAAACCTGTAATCCCATCTGGCCTTTCATCGAAAGGAATACCGCCATTTATAAAATCTTCTGCAATTTCACCAATCACAACTCCGCCTTCATAAACCTCATCATTAGCAAAAATGGTTTCTACTTTCAGGGCAAAATTACCCGATTGAGCATCAGTTGACTTTGTAACATTTGCTGTTCCATTGGCGAAGTAACTCAACACATTAGTAGAATTGTATTGTTCGGGGTTTTCAAAATATAAAAAGTTACTCCAGCTTTCAAAACCACTGTTTGAAATAGATTGAGATTGTGTATTTATTTGAAAAAGGAATATGGCAGTAAAAAATAGTAAACACAGGAATTTCATGATATGTTAATTTTAATTATTAAAATCTTCTACGGTAAAGTGAAAATAATGTTCAAGTCAGGAAGAAATTCCAAATTCCAAACATTATAACACAAATAAACCTCAATCTCGAAAATTACAAAACAACAAACTATTTGAGGCTTTCAATAATTGACTTTTGGAATTTATTTGCTATTTGTTAATTGTATTTTGGTGCTTTATAAATCACAAATGGTATTATTCATCAACCGACCATACAGCACCTTCCTTGGTGTCTTTAATTTTGATATTCATTTGTGCCAGGTTATCGCGGATCAAATCACTGGTGGGCCAGTCTTTATTCTCCCTTGCATTCTGACGGATATCAATGATGGTTTTCATTAAAGAATCAACCAGTACATTGTTTCCTTCAGACTCTTCTTCTTTTAACCCTAGAATATCAAATATAAAATTGTTCATCAATTTTTTTAAAGTTTCAAGATTTTCTGCCGTAATGGTTTCCTTTTTATCATTAACAGAATTGATAATACGAACCCCTTCAAACAAATGAGAAATTAGGATAGGGCTGTTAAAATCATCATTCATCGCAGCATAACATTGATCTTTTAATCCTTGTATATCAGAAGTTGATGTTTCTGATGGTGTAAGCTTTTCCAGTGTTTTAATTGCAGATAACAATTTTTTCATCCCTTTTTCAGCAGCCTGTAAAGCTTCATTTGAAAAGTCGAGGGGACTGCGATAATGTGCCTGCAACATAAAAAACCGGATTGTAATCGGGCTGTAAGCCTGTTCGAGTAATTCATGGTCGCCTGTAAAAAAATCATCCAACGATACAGCATTGCCCAACGACTTGCCCATTTTCTGACCATTCAATGTGATCATGTTATTGTGTAGCCAGTATTTAACCGGAGTTTTATTGTTGGCAGCTACCGATTGTGCGATTTCACATTCATGATGTGGAAATTGTAAATCCAATCCTCCACCGTGAATATCAAATTGGTTCCCCAGGTATTTAGAGCCCATTGTCGAACATTCCAAATGCCATCCCGGGTATCCTTCGCCCCATGGCGATGGCCAGTGCATCAAATGTTCCGGATCAGCTTTTTTCCATAGGGCAAAATCAAAGCTGTTTTTCTTTTCCTCCTGTCCGTCCAGTTCCCTGGTGTAAGCCATTAAATCATCAATATTCCTTCCGGAGAGGATACCGTATTTATGTTGTTTGTTATACTTTTCAATATCAAAATAAACCGAACCATTTTTTTCATATGCAAAACCGGCATCTAAAATTTTCCGGGTCATTTCTATTTGCTCAATGATATGACCTGAAGCATGTGGCTCAATACTGGGACGTAATACATTCAGCTTATCCATGGCATTGTGGTACTGATTAGTAAAATATTGTACCACCTCCATAGGTTCAATGTTGTCTAATTTTGCTTTTTTCCCAATTTTATCTTCACCCTCATCTGCGTCGCCTTCCAAATGACCAACGTCGGTAATATTTCTAACATACCTGACCTTATATCCCAAATGATTGAGGTATCTGAAAACCAAATCAAACACAATTGCCGGCCTGGCATGTCCCAGGTGTGCATCCCCGTAAACAGTTGGCCCACAGACATACATGCCCACAAATGGTGCATTCAGGGGTTCAAATTTTTCTTTCTTGCGGCTTAAGGTATTATGCAGATACAGATTTAATTCCATTTTTTTATTACTTAAAAATTTATTTAGCAAAATTACAAAAGGATTTAATTCTAATAAAGCTCCATTAACCTTGCTTTTACATCATCACTATCCGGATTGATATCAAAAACAATCAAAGGTTTTAAATAATACAGTTCCTTATCTTTTCTAAATAGTTCCTCTCCACCACCTGTAATGTTTAGCATAATCACAGCATCCTTATCAATATTATTTTCTTTAGTTTCCTTTATTAAAGAGGCCGTTGCAATGGCTGCTGCAGGGTGAATGTCAATTCCTTCTAATTCCTGAAAAAGAGTAGCAGCTTTTTCGGCTTCTTCATTGGAAGCCAGTAATACTTCTCCTTTGGTATCAACAAGTGCATCATAAAGTCCACCGATAATTGAATACGGTGGTTTACGGTTGGATAACACCTTGGCTTTGATCTCTTCAACCTGTTTTCTTGCTATGTTGTCTTGCATTGGAAGCAAATCCCTTGAATTTATTTTCCAGGCATCATATAGAGGTTTGAAAGGCAGGTTTTGAGAAACCATCAACTTCATTTTATGATTTCCAAATCGTCCGTCTTCTATTAATCTTAGATTGGCTTCCCACGCTGCAATTGCTCCTGTTCCACTTCCAACAGCCTGGAAATAATAATCCGGAATCTGACCAATAGTTGTTGCCGCTGATAAAACCGTTGTTCCCATTCCACTTCGTCGGGCTACATTTTTGGCACCTCCTTCAGCAATAAAGTGATCCAGTTGGCAAGCAATATTTGAAAGGTGAATAGCATCAAAATAATCCCCTCCTGATCGGGAAACAATCAATTTAACATGGTCTTTAATGGGTTCGTCGAACCATAAAGTGTCAATATTATCTTCAGGGACACTGAGTAAAAGTGGAATATTATTGTCGGAACATACCCGTGCAAATGAACGTGCGGTATTACCCGCTGAAGCAACCACCAGGATTTTTTTCTGGCCGGGATCCAATCGGGCACATACCGAGTATGCTTCAGTTTCTTTAAAGGAACAGGTTTTCATTTCAGCTTCCTTTTCAGGCCAAAAACCACTAAAAGTGATATACAAATTTGATAATCCTAATTCTTTTGCCAATCCTTCACTTTTATAAGTTACCGGTGCAGAAGAGCCTTCCAGCATTCGTTGAACAGGCAACCAATCGGCAAATTTATATATGCCAAAAGTTTTGTTTTTAACCTGCAGCTGTTTTTTATCATATACAGCCCGAATCAAAGCCGGTTTATCTTCATTTGGTGCTTCCAGCATCCAACCTGCATCTTCATAGATTTTACCGGAATAGGTTGATAAAAGCGTGTATTTGGTTTTATCTAATTGTAAAGTCATGGATTGATATTAAAATTCAACAAGTGGCAAAATTAAAAAATATGATGATGATACCTTGAATTTAATTTTAATAATGCAATTTGAAGGGTAAAAAAAAGATGATATTTCATAATTATTGTAGTAAAATATTCATTTTAAAAAAACCTATATTTTTGTACTTTTATATGCATTAGCAATAAAACATCTATAGCATTGACACCAGAAGAAAAGAAAAAAATAGTTGACATTCTATTAAAGGAGAAAGTAAACCTGGAGAAGAAAATCGTTAATCTGAAAGAATTAACCCAGCCCATTTCTCCCGACTGTGCCATTGGCCGTGTGAGCCGGATGGATGCCATCAATAATAAAAGTGTGAATGAAGCAGCCTTACGTTCAGCCGAAACAAAAATGAGGAACATTGAAATTTCATTGGAAAAGTCAGATGATCCTGAATTTGGAAAATGCAGACAATGTGGTTTTGATATTCCTGTTGGAAGATTGATAGTGATGCCCGGAAGTACACGGTGTGTTGCTTGTGCTAGCAGATGAAAAGGTATAGGGGAAATAGGGTATAATTGAATCTCGTTAATTTTAGAGAACCTTTCGTAAAAATGAATAAAGAAATATTACTGAAACTCGTCACCGATAAAATGCCTTACGGTAAATTCAAAGGTCGTATTTTATGTGATCTGCCTGAGCCCTACCTGGTTTGGTACCATTCAAAAGGATTTCCATCCGGGAAATTAGGAATGCTACTGAATACGCTTTATGAAATTAAATTGAATGGGTTGGAATACTTGCTTGACCCATTAAGGAAATGAATCATCATTGAGTACGTCATTACGAGGTATCATAGAGTTTGTTAGTGTTTTTGAATACCGAAGTAATCTGTATTTGGTATATCGTAATAATTATACAGATTGCTTCACGCTTACCCGTTTTCCTGCACACTGGGTTCGCAATGACGGTTATCTTTTAGGTTCTGTTATTAATGCGTCATTGCGAAATGCCATTAGGCTGGAATAGTGCAATGGAGCATTGTGGCAATCTGTTAATATAAAAGCCAGGTCTCATTTAGATAGATTGCCCGCCTGACCTTGTCGGGCAGCCTTCGCTGCTTACACTCAAAGCTGTCCATTTGCTCGCAATGACGCATAAATTAAAAGTATCGCTTTTAGATTTTTAATCTTATAGGGATTTTTTATAATTTTAGATTTCAAGAACAGGATATTAAAATGGAACGTGGTGGATTCGTATACTTGATGACCAATATTAACAATACAGTAATCTATGTTGGAGTTACAAGTAGATTACATGAAAGGGTTTATGATCATAAAACCCGAAAATATCCTCAATCGTTTACTGCAAGATATAATTGCCATAAATTGGTCTATTTCGAATTTTTCGATTCTATTGATGAAGCTATAATAAGAGAGAAGCAATTAAAGGCTGGATCAAGAATTAAAAAAGAAATGTTGATTAACAAAGCAAACCCTGCCTGGGATGATTTGTATGATCAAATTAAAGACTTTTTAGACTAAACAATATTACGACCGTCATTACGAGGGATATCCGGATTAGCCTTGTGCGAAAGAATCCCGAAGTAATCTGTATTTGGTATCTCGTAATCATTATGCAGATTGCTTCGCTCAAACACACTGTCCTACACGCTGGGCTCGCGCCATAGGCATCCCGATGGGGCAATGACGTTTTATTAATTTGGTTTATTCTAATAACGTCATTACGAGGGATAAAGTGACCTGCATTCGGGTTGGCATCCCGAAGTAATCTGTATTTGGTATCTCGTAATCATTATACAGATTGCTTCGCTCAAACACACTGTCCTGCACGCTGGGCCCGCAATGACGGTCATTGCGATGACGAGGAACGAGGAAGAAGCAATCTCAACCGTCATACTGAAGTTGCCTTGTTACTAGCCCAGATGAAGACGAATGCGTTATAGATACATACGGAGAACCCGTAAATGCAACAGAAACAAAAAATTTGTGCACGGAAGAAATAGAATATATTAAACCAACAGTACTACCTGAAAATGTAGTAGTTTGTGAAGATTTTATTGCTGTATCTGTGCCTGCCCATACTTATCATGTG
>Ga0164315_10000297_pt1 | contig 32944 bp, 41 predicted proteins | sample GuaBasSedimGuay6_FD_113737 | JGI IMG/M metagenome (GOLD analysis project Ga0164315, IMG submission 113737) | Subseafloor sediment microbial communities from Guaymas Basin, Gulf of California, Mexico - Guay6, Core 4569-2, 0-3 cm | ecosystem: Environmental > Aquatic > Marine > Hydrothermal vents... | reverse complement strand
TGGTGATGAATAAAAAAGGGCAGGTAGTTGATGAATTAAACTATTTTGAAGAAGATCTGAAAGTTTATGATATTGACGACGTGTGTAAGGCAGATGCATCTGCGCCTTTGAAGAACAGATCCGATATCAGTATGATCCACGATGCTCTGGTGTTAGGAATACGGAATTATTTTCAAAAACTGGGCTTTCAAAAAGCAATTATCGGCTTATCAGGTGGTATTGATTCTGCCTTAACGGCTGCTCTGGCGGCCGAAGCGCTGGGACATAAACACGTGTACAATGTTTTGCTGCCTTCCGAATTTTCAAGTGAGCATTCCATAAAAGATGCCGTTGAACTGGCAGAAAACCTACAGATGCCTTACGACATTATTTCCATCGAAGAAGCCCACCACACGGTTGAACATGCGTTGAAACCCTATTTCAAGGATCTGCCATTCAACGTAGCCGAGGAAAACATCCAGGCCAGGATCAGGGGTGTGCTGTTGATGGCCCTGTCAAACAAATTCGGATATATCCTGCTGAATACGAGCAACAAGAGTGAGGTAGCCGTTGGTTACAGCACCCTTTACGGCGACATGAACGGAGGCTTATCGGTACTTGGAGATGTATATAAAACCCAGGTTTTTGAACTGGCACGTTACATCAACAGGGAAAAAGAAATTATTCCGGAAAACATCATCACTAAACCTCCTTCGGCTGAATTGAGGCCGGATCAGAAAGATACCGACTCCTTACCGGAATATGATATCCTTGACGAGATTTTATATCAATATATTGAGAACCGGGAAGGGCCTAAAGAAATCATTGCCAAGGGCTTCGAAGAAAAACTGGTGCGCAGGATTTTAAAACTGGTCAATACGAGTGAATATAAAAGATACCAAACGCCCCCTATTTTAAGGGTTTCGTCAAAAGCATTTGGCATGGGCCGAAGAATGCCTATAGTGGCTAAGTACCTCTCTTAAAGATTAACAGCAACTACTTCTTTAATTTCAGGCAATACCTTTTTCAGGGTCGCTTCAACGCCGTTCTTCAAGGTCATTGTACTGTATGGGCAACTCCCACAGGCGCCTGTAAGTTCCACATTTACAACGCCATCTTCAGTCAATTCCACAAAGTTGATGTCGCCGCCATCCTGTTGCAAATACGGTCTTACCTGGTCAAGTACATTCAGTACTTTTTGTTCCAGCTCTTTTTTAGTATGTTCCATGGCAGTTTGTTTTTTTATAATATTTCCAGGCGTTGCTCAACATTTTTGGCAATCTCACGGAAAGCTTCAGATACCGAAGAATTGTCATCCAGCGTAATAGGCGCACCGTTATCTCCTGATTCAACAACTTTTTCAACAATGGGAACTCTTCCCAATACCGGGATATCCAGTTCCTGTGCCAGTTCATCCGTAGCTCCCTTGCCAAATATAAAGTATTTTTTATCCGGCATGTCTTCAGGGACAAAATAGGCCATATTCTCAACAATTCCGAGCAAAGGAATGGTTAATGACTCCTGTCGGTACATCATGGCAGCCCGGCGTACATCGGCCGTAGCAACTTTCTGCGGAGTGGTTACCAGAATGGTTCCGCGTACATTATAACTTTGACCCAGAGTCAGCTGGATATCACCCGTTCCGGGAGGCATATCGATTACCAGATAGTCGAGTGTTCCCCAATCGGAATCTTCCATCAGCTGGTTGAATGCCTTATTGATCATCGAGCCTCTCCACATCAATGCCTGGTCGGGTTGTACAAAAAATCCCAGCGACAATATTTTGATACCGTAATTCTCTATAGGTATCATGATCGGTTTACCTTCACGTTCAATCACACCCGGCTGCTGACCTTCCACACCAAACATCATCGGAACCGACGGCCCCATAATGTCAGCATCAAGAACACCAACCGACTTCCCGGCTTTTAGCAGAGAAACCGCAAGATTCGCAGCTACTGTCGATTTACCTACGCCGCCTTTTCCGGCAATCACGGCAATTACGTTTTTCACACCCGCCAGTGGCCCCCGGCCTTTGTCAGCCTCTGCTATAGGTGCTACATCCACCTTAACGTCTTCTCCCAGTTCCTGTTTCAGGGTTTTCACCACCGAATTATAGATGATGCCAACAGCAGGATCGTCAAGTTTGGGAAATACAATATTAACTTTAACTTCATTACCCTTTATCTCAATATCGTCTACCATGTTCAGGTTGACAATATTGTCCTGCTTTGCAAAAAAGATTACCTGTTTTAAAGCTTCGGTTACTACCTTTCTTGTTATATACATTTTGAGCTATTTTTATTTAGATTGAATAATAATTAACTTAATTTTAAACGGCAAAAGTACATATATTTTTTTCACGAGCCTTAAGAATAAAAGGAAATATTTATATCTGTCACAAGTGTTCGGCGGGATCCCAGAACAGTTCATCAAACCGTGTAATCCGATCTTCCTCAACAATAACCCCTTCACTCTCCAGCAATTGTTTCATTACCTCAGTCCCGCCAAAATGTCTTTTTCCTGTTAAAAGGCCACTTCGGTTTACTACCCGGTGCGCCGGTATGTTCTCCCCGGAGGTGTAACTTCCGTTCAAAGCCCAGCCCACCATGCGTGCCGCACCTTTGCTGCCTAAATATGCGGCAATGGCTCCATAGGTAGTGATCCGTCCGTAAGGAACTTGCTTTACAACTTCATAAACCCGGTTAAAAAAACCCTGATTATTCATATTTACTGTATAAACTGAATTTAAGATATTTGATTTTGGTGCCGTGTTTCAGCCATTTTCGTTCGTAAAAGGTTTGAATGCGCGTTACTTCATTATAAAGTTCTTCGCCATAAACATCTTCTGACGAATAAAACAACTCCAGTTTCTGCTCTTTGATCACATCCAGCGTAAAGTCAAACATGATGATGTTATCCGTTTTTAAATGTACAATAGCATCTTTTTTTGCCAGTTTCCGGTACCGATCAAGGAATTGCGGAGAAGTCAGCCGTTTTCTCTCTTTTGTCTCACGGGGATGAGGATCGGGGAATGTGATCCATATCTCAGAAACTTCATCAGGGCCGAAATAATATTCGATCAGATTGATCCTTGTTCTGATAAACGCCACATTCGTCAGGTTTTCTTCGTGAGCAGTTTTCAGTCCACGCCACATGCGCGCTCCTTTTATATCAACTCCAATATAATTCTTATCGGGATTATTCTTCGCCAGGCCAACCGTATATTCGCCTTTACCGCAACCCAGTTCCAATATAAGCGGGTGATCATTTTTAAAGAAATCTGTTGCCCACCTGCCTTTCAGACGGAAGCCTTTTATCACCTCATCGTAAGATAACTGGAAAAGATTATCAAATGTCAGGTTCTCGGTAAAACGCTGTTGCTTGTTCTTTTTCCCCACGTCACGGAAACTTGTTATGGAAATTATTTTTTCTTGAGGATCCAGGCATCCGGGAACTGCTCGTCCCGCACGGCATAAAGCTTCTCTTTTGCCTCTTTCATTGTAGCAAATGATGCGTAAGCCACACGGTACATTCCGTTGCTGCTTGTATCAGCAATCAATGCATTGATGCCTCTTTGCCGTAACTCTTTGACAAGCCGGGCTGCATTTTTTTCTTTTGAAAACGAACCCGTTATGATCAAATACGATCCCACAGAAGTGTGTATCTCTGGTAATTGATGATCGTTTGTACTTATTTCCGTTGGATTTTCGAATTCTTCCTCCTCAGCAGGTTTAGTAACTTCAGCTGTTTCTGAAAGCGTTTCCGGTAACACTTCTTCTTTGTCTTCCGAGATAACTTCTGTCTCTTCAGCTACCTTCCCGGCCCGGGTATCCGGAGCAACAAATTTTGTGTTCTTATCAGCTTGCAATGGCAATGTTTCCATACTAAATACAGGAATCAACGCTGTATAATTTTGCCAGTACGATCGGGCATTTTCCGTCAGTGTAATGCCACCACCAACAATAAGCAGCAGCAGGAACAGGATCAATGCTGCCACACCGGTGCGGTATTTTTTCCGGGTACCGGTTTTTTGTCTTCCTTCTTTACGATCTTTGGATTTCAGCTTACCGGTCAGCAGGGGTTCGATAATTCCCTTCAGTCTTTCTTCATCTGTTCCCCTGTCAATAGCCGGCGAATAGAAACTAGCTAACCCAAAAGCATCCGGGTTGTAATTTATTTCTTCGTTTTGTTCAAAAACGATATGACCTTCAGAATTTTTATATAAGACACCTATTTTTTTAAACGTCAGGCGTTTTCCTCCCTCTAATTGTTGCTTACATGATTCGGTAAATTCATCTATGTGCTGTCTGGCTTCTTTGTAATTAATGCCTTCAGCCTGCGCCAGAGAGTTTATCAGCAACCCGTCATTGGCGCTCAGATGTGTATTGAAAATAATCTTTCGGGAAGGAGGAGAAAAACGGTGCGTAATTCTGTTGACCGTTGCCGGTTTATCATTGGTGATGAACGCACCCAGTCCCGGCAGGACAACACATTCGTGTTCATATAATAAATCACTTATATAGCCGGTTATATCCACGGTATTCCTTTTAGATCAGAACCCGCTAAATTAGGAATTCATCCGTTTATTATCAAGGGTTGTTCGTAAATTTTAATAAGTCATCCGGTGTGTCTACAGAAATACTGTCGAAATCCGTGAAATCGACATAAACATCATAACCGTATTCCATCCACCTGAGTTGCTCTAAGCGCTCTGCAATTTCAAGTTTACCAGGTGACAACCTGACAATCTCCTGCAACACATCCCGCTTGTAGCCATATATGCCGATGTGTTTATAAAAATCAGCTTTGAGAGGCCATTGATCGTTTTCGGCATCTCTAACATAGGGAACAGGCTGCCTGCTGAAGTATAAAGCTTTATGATCTCTGTTGGTTACCAGCTTTACTACATTAGGATCAAACAAATCTTCTTTTTCCCCTATTTTCCTCCCAAGGGTGGCTATGTGCACCGGAGCTTTCTCCAGCAAGCTTGCCACTTTATCAATCTGTGCGGGATTTATATATGGTTCGTCACCCTGAATATTGATAACGAAATCAATTGTTTTACCTGTTTCTTTTTCAATAATGCTTAATGCTTCAGCACATCTTGACGTTCCGTTCGGGTGCTCCTGCCCGGTCATCACTACTTCTCCGCCAAAATCCCTGACATGATTGAAAATACGCTCATCATCTGTGGCAACAATTATTTTATCAGGTTTTTCGGCCAGCAGGCACTGTTCGTAAACCCTTCTGATCATTGACTTGCCATGAATCCGCGCAAGAGGTTTTCCGGGAAAACGAGTTGAAGCATAGCGTGCGGGTATAATTCCAAGAACTGCCATCAAAAAAGATCTGTTGAACTGTTAAAAGAGGCCGTGCAGGTCGGCATTTACTTTATCAATAACGGTACTCAGATTTTCCGGATTGTTAAAATCGGTTTCATCCACATTAATGACCAGCAGTTTGCCTGATGTATATTTTTCGATCCATGCTTCATACCGTTCGTTCAGCAGTTTCAGGTAATCCAGCCTGATCGATTCTTCATAATCCCTGCCTCTTTTCTGAATTTGCTCTACCAGTGTTGACACCGATGCCCTCAGGTAGATCAACAGATCAGGCGGCTGGATAAATGTACTCATAAGTTCAAAAAGGGAGATGTAGTTCTCAAAATCGCGGGACGACATAAGGTTCATCGCATGCAGATTCGGAGCAAAAATGTACGCATCCTCATAAATTGTACGGTCCTGAATGATATTCTTTCCGCTTTTTCTTATTTCAACGACCTGCCTGAATCTTGAGTTAAGAAAATAGATCTGAAGATTGAACGACCAGCGTTGCATGTCTTCATAAAAACTATGCAGATACGGATTGTTCTCTACATCTTCGTAATGTGGTTTCCACCCAAAATGTTTGGCAAGCAACTTTGTTAAAGTTGTTTTTCCGGATCCAATGTTTCCTGCTATGGCTATATGCATCGAATAATTTTTTAGCTACGAATTTAAAAAAATAAATGCTGTGGTCGAATTAAATATCAAATTCTCCCTGTTCTTTTAACAATTTCTGAATTTCATCCAGGTATTTACGGTCGTTTGAAAGCCGTGGCACCTTGTTTTGCCCACCCAGTTTATTCCGTTTTTTCATCCAGTGGTAAAACGTACCCTTTGGCAGCTTCACCACGATGGGGGGCTTCAACACAAAATCGTGATACCGCTTGGCTTCATAATCAGAATTTACTGATTTTAACGCATTGTCAAAAGCCTCATTAAAGAATTCAAAATTGTCCGGCTGTTTTTCAAATTCAATCAGCCACTGATGTGCAATTTCTTCCCCTTTGAACAAGGGTGCCGCCGTATATTCAGATAAAATGGCTGAAGTTTTTTTACATGCAATCGACAGGGCCTTCTCCGCATTATCAATGATCAGCTCCTCGCCTACTACATTGATATGGTTTTTTGTCCTTCCGGTAATTTTGATCACATACGGATCTGTAGAAGTAAACATGACCGTATCACCAATCTTGTATCTCCACAACCCTCCATTGGTACTGATGATCATCGCGTAGTTTTCTCCCACCTCCACCTCCGATAACTGTTTTACCTTCGGATTTTCTTTGGATAGTTCACTGTAAGGTATAAACTCATAAAAGATACCGTAATCCAGCATCAGCAACAAATCACCCCTTTCTTTGCCGTACTGAATACCGAAAAACCCTTCGGAAGCATTGTACGTATTGAAATACGTCATTTTATCCGACTTAATGATCTGATTGAATTGCTCCCGGTAAGGTTCAAAATTTACACCGCCATGAAAAAATACTTCGAGGTTAGGCCAGACCTCATCAATCGTGTTTTTACCTGATTTTTTCAGGATTTTTCGTAAAAGCACCAACATCCACGAGGGGACGCCCGACAAACTCGTTACGTCATGGTCAATGGTTGATTCCGTCATCAGTTCCAGTTTGTTTTCCCACTCATCCATCAACGCTATCGGTAGTGAAGGAGTACGCTTAAACTGTGCCCAGAACGGGAGATTATTCATAATGATCGCCGACAAATCACCTTCATAATAAGTTGTATTACTCACCTCCCTGATGGTGCCACTTCCGCCCATGGCCAGACCTTTTCCGTTGAACAAACCGGCTTCGGGATAGAGGTCGAAATACATAGAAAGCATGTCTTTGCCACCTTTATAATGGCACTCATTCAATGCCGCTTCGGTAACGGGTATAAATTTACTTTTCCCGGCTGTTGTTCCCGAAGATTTGGCGAACCACTTTACCTCTTCGGGCCACAAAAGATTTTGTTCTCCCGCCCGCAATCTGTCGATAACAGGGTTCAGATCTTCATAGGTACTTATAGGTACACGCTCAGTAAATGTTTTAACCGATTGTATGCTTTTGTAATCGTATTTGCGGCCCCACTCGGTATCTTTAGCTGTAACAACAAGCTTCTTGAACCATTCTTCCTGCACCTCATGAGGGTATTTCATGAAAAGATCGATCTGATGTATTCTTTTCTTTATCAACCAATTAAGCGCAGAAACCAAGAGGGCCATAAAAATTCCTTTTGTGTTGTGAATTTAACATTTCAAAAGTAATAAGAATTGAGTTTGAAACACATATTTTCCGGATAGTTATCAAAAGACAATTACCGGAACAAATTATTATTTTTGAAAAATAATTACATCTCCGCATGATCCTGTTTCCAAATGGTAAAATAAATTTGGGGTTGTCGGTTCTGCACAAAAGAACCGATGGCTACCATGATATTGAAACGATCATATATCCTGCTCCTGTTTTTGATGTACTGGAATTCCTGCCTTCACAAACGTTTAAGCTGACAGTTTATGGTTATAAAGTTACAGGGCGCACAGAAGAAAATATAGTATATAAAACCTGGAAGCTGCTGCATGATGCCTGTCAAATAGAGCCTGTTGATGTAAGGTTGCTTAAAAACATTCCACCGGGTTCGGGATTGGGTGGCGGTTCTTCGGACGGAGTTTTTTTTCTGAAAGCCCTGAATGTTTTTTTCAGATTGGCATTGACAAAGACTTTGTTCCACAAATATGCCCTTCAACTGGGGAGTGACTGTCCGTTCTTTCTTAAAAACAGCGCGGCATTAGTACAAGGGCGTGGAGAGATTGTGCGTGAAGCACATGTAAATCTGAAGGGCAAATTCCTTGTAGTTGTTTTTCCCGGCATACACATTCCTACACAGGAAGCCTATAAAAAAATAACGCCGGCAACAACCCGAATGCTACCCGGCGAGGTTACAAAACTACCTGTCGAACAATGGCCGGATAAATTGCATAACGATTTTGAACCCTATCTTTTTAAGCTACATCCCGAATTGAAAGAAATAAAAAACATCCTTTACCGGGAAGGGGCTATATTTGCCTCCCTGACGGGAAGCGGTTCGGCTTTTTATGGAATCTTTGATAAGCCGATACAATTAAAACATAAATTTCCGGGCTATTTTGTCCGGAGCGGAACTTTAATTTAAAACACATGAATAAAATTGCATTGATAACCGGTGCTACAAGTGGTATAGGACGTGCCTGCGCCCGGCGTTTTGCCAGTGAAGGACACGACCTGATCATTACCGGAAGAAGAAAAGAACGACTGGATAAATTATCGTCCGAATTAAAAGAGAAATACAACATAAACATATTGCCTCTGAATTTTGACGTCAGAATGCGGGAAAAAGTGTCGGAAGCTATTGCTTCCCTTCCGGATAAGTGGAAAGAGATTGACATCCTGATTAATAACGCCGGCTTAGCTGCAGGGCTCAATCCCGTACAGAAAGGTGTTATTGACGACTGGGAACAGATGATCGACACAAACATTAAAGGGCTGCTGTACATGACCAGAGCCATTGCTCCGTTGATGATACAACAGGGTCACGGGCACATCATCAACATAGGATCAATTGCAGGAAAGGAAGTGTACCCTAACGGCAATGTGTATTGTGCTACCAAACATGCCGTAGATGCCCTCACAAAAGGCATACGAATTGACCTGGTACATCATGGAATTCGTGTATCGCAAATTGCCCCCGGTGCTGTTGAAACGGAATTTTCGGAAGTACGTTTTAAAGGGGATACGGAAAAAGCCGGGCAAGTGTATAAAGGTTATGAGCCCTTACATGCCGAAGACATCGCAGAAGTTACTTATTATGTAACCACGCTTCCGGCCCATGTTACGATAAACGACCTGGTTATTATGCCCACAGCACAGGCCAGCGCAACGGTGATGCATAAAGAATAAAATAATTTTGAACTTTTTTAAGCTACGAACAGGTCTCATCTTTCACTATGTGAAAGAACTTTTTCTGCACTTTAACTAATTATGAACTATCAGTTCAGCTGCCCGTTCCGAAGCTCCTTCTTTTCCGAGTTTTTCTTTAAGAAGCTGATAATCTTCCTGTAGTTGCTGTCGTTTTTCCGTGTCACGAAGCAGCAGCCCCAACTCATGCGATAAGTTCTTTCGGTTCAGGTTTTTCTGGATGAGTTCTTTAACAATTTCCCGTTCCATGATCAGATTAACCAGCGAAATATATTTCACATCAATTATTTTTCGGGCGATGGCAACGGAAACAGGATTAGCTTTATAACAAACGACCTCCGGTACTTCCATCAGGGCAGTTTCCAAAGTGGCGGTTCCCGAAGTAACGAGTGCTGCTTCGGCATGCTGCAAAAGGCTTCCTGTTTGGTCGTATACTACTGAACAGTCTGCCATTCCTGTAAAACGCTTGTAAAATTCATGCGGAACAGACGAAAGTCCGCCAATTACAAACTGGTACTCAGGATAATCTGTGACCACCTGAAGCATGACATGCAGCATTTTGTTTATCTCCTGCTTACGGCTTCCGGGCAGTAAGGCTACTATAGGTTTATCATTCAGTTTATTTTTTCTTACAAACTCCTCCCGGTTGATTTTTGGTTGTTCCCTCAGTTCATCCAGCAGCGGATGACCGACAAATGTTACTTCGACACCATATCTGGCAAAAAAATCTTTTTCGAACGGCAGGATCACCAACATCCTGTCCACCACTTTTTTAATTTTATGAACCCGCGATTTTTTCCATGCCCACACTTGTGGCGAGATGTAATAAACGACTTTTATTCCCTGCCTATGAGCAAACTCGGCAATCCTCAGATTGAATCCCGGATAATCAACAAGGATCAGTACATCGGGCTGAAACGAGCGAATATCTTGTTTGCAAAAGGATATATTTTTTGCAATGGTCCTGATATTCATCAGCACCTCGACAAACCCCATAAACGCGAGGTCGCGGTAATGTCTCACGATCTCAGCGCCCTCTTCCTCCATACGGTCACCACCCCAGGCTCTCACAACGGCTTCCGGGTCTTTTTCCTTCATCGACCGGATCAGATGTGCTGCATGCATATCACCCGAAGCTTCACCCGCTATGATGTAATATTTCATGGAGCGCTTACTGTTTGTAAAACATAAAAAAGTACGTAAGTATGTATATTCCCGTGATCAGCAACAGGCCTCTGCCCGCTTTTTCCGCTTTAAGGGTAACAAAATAATACCTCACCGGAATCAGGTTAATGGCAATACTTAACAAGTATAAATAATGCTGCTCCCGTGTTAAATGCACATGTGCCAGTTGAAACAAGATCACATCAATCAATAAAACAATTCCGTAAAAAACGAGAGGCAGCACCAACCCAAGTACAAAGCCTGTCAGAAAACTGTCTTTTTTAAGAAGAGGAGGTATCATGATTTAGTTAAAGTTTAATTTTTCTACATATTTATGTGCTGTAAAGTCAACATGTACGGGTACCACCGACACATAATTTTCTTCCAGTGCTTTCTGGTCAGTGTCCAGAGCCGGATCTCCGTTAACGAAGTTTCCTGTCATCCAGAAATACTCTCTACCGTACGGGTCTTTCCGGGTATCAAAATCTTCTACCCACCGTGCTTTTGCCTGCCGGCATACTTTGATACCTTTCAGCGGGGTGTCCGAGACTTTTGGAATGTTAACATTCAAACCTATATCATCCGGCATGCCTTCATCCAGTACTTTCCTGACAATCTGTACTATATATTTGTCCACATGCGAAAAATCGGCGTCATGACTGTAGTCAAGTAAGGAAAAGCCAATACCCGGAATACCGTCAATCGTAGCTTCCAGCACAGCTGCCATAGTTCCGGAATAGATGATATTGATCGAAGCGTTAGAACCGTGGTTGATACCCGATACGACCAGGTCGGGTAATCGTTCCAGTAGCTGGTATTTGGCCAGTTTCACATTGTCGGACGGAGTGCCGTTAGTCATATATTCTTTGTAATCTGCTTCTTCGGTCACCAGTTTGACGCGCAGCGGATCCTGGATAGTAACGGCATGTGCCATACCCGACATTATTTTCTCGGAGGCTACGACCACTACTTCACCCAACGGCCGCATCAGCGAAATAAGTTTGCGTAAACCGGGCGCATTGATCCCGTCGTCATTGGTTATCAGCAGTAACGGCTTCTTGTTTGTCATTTTCACTTAATCTATATGTGTAACGCCTGCCGAAATAACGAACTTCATGATCTCCGCCGAAGATGCATCAATAGGTTTGACATATTCGGAAGCTACGATCACCAGGTTACCCGACCAGGCATATGAGTGGGGCAAATATACCGCTACTTTTTCATTTGAGATACCGATAAGCGAAAGATCTTTGTTGGTAATAAACCCGATCTTCTCCAAATTCGCCTGCTTGTCAAGCTGTACCAGAACCGGCTCGGTAAACCGCTTATCCTGTCCGACGAATGCCGACACAAGATCTTTTACCGCTGTATAAACCACTTTTATCAGCGGAGCACGGGCCAGCAAACTGTCGAAATAAAGAATAATCGGTTTGAATACGATTGTGGAACCGATGACCCCGATACCGGTTATCAGCAACAGCAGGATAATCAGTCCCAAACCCGGAATATGTATTCCAATATAATTGTAGATGATCCCTTGCAGCAAGCCGTCGATAAAATTAAAGAGCTGGATAATGGCCCAGATAGTTATGGCTACTGGCGCTAAAAAAAGCAATCCTTTGAAAAAATAGTTGACAAAAACTTTAAGCAGTTTTTTGTTCATGATTTGGCATATTACTGATGAATAATACGTCAAAGGTACTAAACACGCTTAATCAAAATATCCATCCGCTATCTTCATAGCAGGTTGGCGAACTCATTTCAGGAACAATCTCTGGTCAAAAGAGAATTGCTCAATTTTCTTAATCTTTATTTTCTTTGCTTCCCTGTGTCCGGAGTTTATAAGGTAATTAAATTCGCCCTGCACCACGGCCGAAGGCACTTTCATAACCACTTGTTTATTTTGTCTGACGAACCAGTCTCCCAGCTCCTGGGTTCCGCCCGGGTGTGGGATGGAATTCCAGTTTTCGGGGAGCTTACTTGCCGGCAAACTGTAGACTTTGATAGATGCAGGTATTTCAATGCTTACTAACTGAAAATCTTCCGGAAGGATGCCTAAAGGAATGTGAACGGCAATTTCGGTAGTACACAACGCTCTCGACTCGCTGGTATACACAACGGCGACACCTTTGCTGTTCCAGCGCCCACCAGTTTTTGCAGCTCCTTTACCAGAAAGGTCGGTGCTGTAAGTTGATTTTGCCAGCCGGTAAACGATCATGCCAGTACGCCGTGTTCGATACGCATTAACTCATCTTTCAACAACTGGATGCCGAATGAACTGTCGAGCAAATTTTTCGGCCTGATACCGCCCAGCGCCACATTATCCGTACGCAACCAGATATTGAACTTTTCCTGATCGCCGAAAATTTCCTTGCCGTATTTATTCAACATGGTAATTTCAATGATCTTTTCAGAACTGGTGGCGTTAAAGGTTCCTTGTTCTTTTTTATAGCGCTGCAGTGAACGTTCTGACAAATGCAAAAATTCTGCCCACTCGCGAAGTGTAAAAGGAAAATTTTGAGCAAGCTTCTCAAAGAAACTGTAATGAATACCCTTTTTGATAGCATCGATCAGCATATAGGCATTTTGATCATCAAGTGCTGCATAGGTGATTGCCGGTTCGTTGAGTTCAAAACTTTTAGCCATTTCTCTGTTATTTGTCACAAATATACGCATATTTTCGCATTTTTTACGACATATGGCATATTTTTTTGCACTTTACCTATTTCGCAATAGGTCGACAGATTAAAATGCTAATAGCTCCTCATACAAGCGGTGGACCGGCAGCCCCATCACATTGAAATAGGAGCCTTCAATCCGTTCGATTGCCGCATGGCCTATCCATTCCTGGATGCCGTAGGCACCTGCTTTGTCAAACGGTTTGAACCTGGTAATATAGTATTCGATTTCCTCGTTTGACAGTTCTTTAAAAAATACCTTTGTTGAAACGGAAAAGGTTTTCATCTTCTCGGCCGAACGCAAGGTTACGCCTGTAATCACCTGGTGGCTGCGGCCGGATAATTGCTGTAACATTTCTCTGGCATTAGCTGGATCTTTCGGTTTTCCCAGGATCATCCCGTCAATTGTGACCACAGTGTCAGCGGTAATAACAATCGTTTTTTCTTCTAGCTCTTCTTTGGCAAAAGCCCGTGCCTTCAGTTCGCTCAGGTATTCGGCCACTTGTACGGGAGCAAGTTGTTCGTCAAAATTCTCCTCAACCTTTTTTGGCTGTACTCTGAACCGGATACCGAGTTCCTGCAGCAGTTGTCTGCGTCGTGGTGAGGCAGACGCCAGAACAATATCGTATCCTTTTAATGTGTTTTCAAGCATATTTAAAATTCTAAATAAACCAGCGCCATAGACAAAATGCCCGCCACCATTAAAACCTTAAGGAGGCCTGAAATCTTTTTAAACTCACTTGCCGAGCCTGCTTTCGCCAGTGCCAACAACACAGCTACAAATAAAGCATCTATCAACAGGAAGAACCAGAACAGCCACCGAAATTCAATGTGATAAAAATACACCTGGCTGCGCAGGGCCAGTATAAGTGCCATAACCGTAATTAACATAGCCCATCGTTTGGCTTTCTGTACTCCCGCAACAACAGCCAGCGTCCGGCACCCGAACCGGTCATCTCCTTTAAAATCCTGCATGTCTTTTACTATCTCTCTTATCAGGCTTGTGATAAAAGCAAAACCTGAAAAAATGAGTATCAGCAAATTAGCCTGTGAAAAGAATGGTTGAACTGACACAAAAACATCAGGCTGCTCTGCCAAGGCAAAAAAGCTGAAGAGCCACACAATGGCGATCGTCAGGGCACTTAAAAAAGCGACCACCAGGTTACCCACTAACGGCTGGCACTGGTAACGTTTGGAATAAAACCACAGCAACCCGGCTGATAAAACAAAAACAAGGCTGTAACTGGTCCGGCCCAGCAGATAAGAAAAATACGTTCCTGCCAGGACACCTAAAACCGTGAACACCCAATAGAACAGCTGTATTTTGTGTACCGCAAAACTCCGTCCCACCAAGTTTTTTCCCGGTTTGTTAACCGAATCGGGATTTATGTCATGCAAATCATTCAACAGGTAACCCGCGATAGCAATAAATGTTGTAGCACCAATTAGAAGCAGGAACTCTGTCAGGTTTAATCCTGCCTCGAAAGGCTGAAGGCTCAATACAGGATTGATCACACCAAAAAGTGCCAGGCACATGGTGATCCAGATTATCAGGATATTAGGCCAGCGGATGAGTTTAAAAAAAGCGATCATGGATCAATTTTATTTTCTAATGAGGGTATTTCTACCAATGATAAGATTCATCGGTCATCCATTTTCCCTGCACTTTCAGCACCTGCTCAATGATATCGCGCACACAACCCTCCCCGCCTTTTTTGTCGGAAATATACATGGATATTTTTTTTATTTCTTCAGCAGCATCCGCCGGGCAAACCGGCACACCCACTTTCTTCATCACTTTATAATCAGGAATGTCATCACCCATATACACAATGGTTTCCGGATCAATCTTATTTGTTTGAATATACTCGTCAAAAACCGTCAGCTTATCCCTGATACCGAGAAACACATCTTTAATGCCCAGTGCTTCAAAACGGTTCCCGACCGATTGGGAAAACCCACCCGAAATGACCACTACCCGGTAACCCAGACGAGCCGCCAGCTGCAAAACAAAACCGTCTTTCACATTGGCGAACCGTAAAGGTTGTCCGTCCGTCTGTAACAACAAATTACCGTTGGTCATTACGCCATCATAATCAAAAATAAATGTACTTACTTTGGTTAATAGTGCTTTATAATTACTCATGAATATTTTTTTATTATTTGTTCGGCAAATAAGGTGTATAATTCTTTGTACTGCGGGAACTCCTCCAGCAGCAACAGATGTTTTTCAATGGTCAGCAGATCCTTTCTTCGTGCCGGCCCGGTCTGTGCTTTATCGGGACGCATTTCTCTGATCTTGGCATAGGTTTCTTCGATCAACGGCATCAGTAGCGAAGTGTCCATCTGCTTGGCATCCAGAATATCAAAGGCCATCCGGTACAAATAATTGGTATAGTTATTTACAAGAACAGCTGCCAGGTGCAGGTATTTCCTCTGATCCGAATTTATTTCATAAACCGTATCAGATAAATTTGTTGCCAAATCTGATAAACTTTGTACAACATCCGGTGAATTGCCTTCAATACAAAAAGGCACTTTGGAAATATCAGTATCTTTTCCCTTTGAAAATGTCTGCAACGGGTAAAACACTCCGTAATGCGACATATTGTGCAGTGTTTCCATAGGTGTGATACCTGAAGTGTGTGCAACAACACCTTCCACACGGAGAAAAGACCGCATGACAGGTTCAACAATTTTATCCGGAACAGCAAGCAGATAAAGATCAGCATCACGTTGAAGTTCTGCCAGTGAACCAACAGCTCTGGCTTCGACCTTTCCAGCCAGTATATCGGCGTGTTTTTTATGCAGCGAAAATACATCCTTCACCTCCATGCCTGCCGCTTTAACAGCCTGGGCAAGATGTGTCGCCACATTACCTGAGCCGATAAAACTTATGGTGCTGATCTGGTTCATATCTGTTGATTTTCAGTCCCTTCCTTATTTCTTTTCAGTTAATCTTTTTCGCATTATAAATCTGCTAACTCTCTTTTAATGCTTTGCAGGGCCTTATCTATCGGGTCGTCTTTCTTTTCGAATCCTTTTGACAGTATTTCCTGGGCATACACACCGGCATCTTTGTCTACCATTTCAGCAGTCATGCTCACATTGATCAAACCCGACACTTCTTCTTTAGCCTTCTTGATCAACTCCCAGGTGGCGGGTAACAAATAAATCTGCTGCGACATATTGTGTTCATATTCTTCCCGGATTGTATGCAACAGTTGCTTCTGTAGTTCCCCGGCTGTTTGTCCGGCCACAATATTTCTGGTGATCAGATTCGGCGGATTGATCCGCTCCAGAAACATGGCCATCCGTTCGTAAGCCTGTAATTTATATGTCATTACCGTTTTATCGGAAGCCATTTTTTTCTCAACAGCCATTTTCAGTCGCTGCAGTTCCTGTTCATCTTTTAAAAACTCAAATTGCCGGGCGTTTTCTTTTAAAAAATAACGGAGCATAAGGTACACCATAATCAGCACAATTATTGCCGGCACCAATATCAATATAAAATCTCTTAAAAGGAGCATCATCTTAATTATTTGTTTATTTCTGTTGAACTGCAAAATAACAATATATTTTTAAACCCGGAAAGTAAAACAACGCTTCCATTAAGCTTATCTTATTTCACGTTCATATCAACACCTCTTCACTGAATCTATCAGGCTGTTCGTTAATAATTCACGATCAGATCGTCAGAATTATCCTGTTTGTTCTTAGCTGTTTCCGCCAATAAATCAGTATATTTGCCCTCTTAATTTTGAAACCAATTTGTTGATGGACAAAAAAATATTATCCGACAGACTGTTATCGATGACCGTTTCGGCTACGCTGGAAATGACCAGTCGCAGCAGGGAATTGAAAGATAAAGGTTATGATGTGATCGCTTTAAGCATTGGCGAACCTGATTTTAACACACCGGAGCCGATAAAAGCAGCTGCTAAAGAGGCTATTGATAATAACATCACTCATTACCCGCCCGTACCCGGGTTTCCCGAAGTACGTGAAGCAATTGCCCAAAAACTGAAAAGAGATAATGGTGTCGGCTTTAAAGCAAGCCAGGTGGTTATTTCAAACGGCGCCAAGCAATCAATTGCCAACGTATTTTTATGCATACTAAATGAGGGTGATGAAGTAATCGTTCCGGCACCTTACTGGGTGTCGTATCCTTCGATGATAAAAATGGCCGGTGGAAAAACAGTTGTTGTTGAAGCCGGAATTGAAACAGATTTTAAAGTGCTTCCAGGGCAGATTGAGGAAGCAATAACCGAGCGTACAAAAGCATTTTTGTTTAACTCACCCAACAATCCGACCGGTACTGTTTACACAAAGGAAGAAATGGAAGCTATTGCCCGTGTGTTCGAAAAATACCCGGACATTCTGATCATTTCGGATGAAATTTATGAATACAACCTGTTTGAGGGAGAGCATATCAGCCTGGCATCGTTTGACAGTATCAAAAACCAGGTAGCCATTATCAACGGTGTATCCAAAGGTTATGCCATGACAGGGTGGCGCATCGGGTATGTAGCTGCCCCCCAGGTAATTGCCGATGCCTGCAACAAAGTACAGGGACAATATACTTCCGGTGCCGGATCTGTTTCACAAATGGCTGCCCTCGAAGCTATCAGCACCGATCCGAAGCAGTCGGCCGATTTAAAAATGATGGTTGCCGCATTCAAAGAACGCCGTGATTTACTGATCGGCCTGCTGGAAGACATCCCAGGCTTTGTTACCAACAAACCTAACGGGGCGTTTTATTTATTTCCGGATGTAAGTTATTATTATGGCAAAAGCGACGGGACAACAACCATTTCAAACAGTAACGATCTATGTCTGTATTTACTTGACAAAGCCCATGTGGCACTTGTGCCGGGCGAAGCTTTCGGATCGCCCCAGTGTATCAGGATTTCATACGCTACCTCAAAGGAGCAGATAACCGAAGCTATGAGCAGAATGGCTGCGATACTGAAAAACCTGAAGTAATATTTTTCAGATAATTAGGTTCTTATAATAAAATGGAGGACTTTTATTATTTTTGATTTGCTAACACAACAAACCTTATGCTGACAACCGATACCGTTTCAAGGTTATTCTCCGAATTTGACAAGCTCAACGTTCTTATTATAGGTGACGTTATGGTGGACGCTTATCTGTGGGGGAAAGTGGACCGGATCTCGCCGGAAGCACCGGTTCCTATCGTAACCGTAGCTAAAAGAGAAAACCGGCTTGGCGGCGCCGCAAATGTAGGCTTAAACATTAAATCGCTGGGAGCCACTGCTTACCTGTGTGCAGTGATTGGCAAGGACCCTAAAGGGGCTGAATTTCTGGAAATGCTTGATCAGGAGGGCATCCCGAAAGAGGGAATTGTACAAAGTAAGAGCCGGGTTACGACTACTAAATTCAGAGTGATCAGCAACAACACACAACTGTTGCGCGTTGACGAAGAACAAACGGACCCACTGAACGAAGAAGAGGTTTCTGCCTTATTTTCCAACATTAAAAACCTGACCGAGAGTAAAAAGATCGATGTCATCATATTTCAGGATTACGACAAAGGTGTCATCACAGTATCGCTGATAAACGAAATTGTTACTCTGGCAAATGCCAAAAACATACCGGTAGTTGTCGATCCGAAAAAAGCTAATTTCCTGCATTTTAAAAATGTCACCTTATTCAAACCGAACCTGAAAGAAATAAAAGAAGGACTGAATATTGATTTTGACGAAAGCGATAAAGACGAGCTTGAAAAAGCAATAGGCATGCTACAGGAAAAGTTGAGGTCTCAAATTATCCTGAATACCTTATCGGAAAAAGGTGTTTTTATCCGGTGGAATGAGAACGGAACCTACCGGTCAGCAAAAATAGCTGCGCACTTACGGAATATTTCGGATGTTTCAGGAGCAGGCGATACCGTGATCAGCGTTGCGGCCCTGTGTCTGGCACAAGGCATAGATGTGCCCGATATGGCTGCTATTGCCAATCTTTCCGGAGGTCTTGTATGCGAAGAAGTAGGTGTAGTACCCATCAATAAAACAAAATTGCAGGACGAAGTAATTCGCCTGCTCACCCTCTGATCCAATGGCACAAACACCCGACAATAACGGTAAAAAGGTACGTGTGGAAGCTATGTTCAACGACATTGCACCCAGATACGATTTCCTGAACCACTTTTTATCTTTAGGCATTGATATCCGCTGGCGTAAAAAAGTGCGCAGGCTAATTGCTCCCATACAACCAAAACAAATTCTGGATGTGGCCACAGGCACAGGCGACCTGGCCATCGAGCTGACCCGGTTGAATCCACAAAAGATCACAGGTGTTGATATCGCAGCCAATATGCTGGAGATAGGAAAAGAAAAAGTTGCGGCTAAAAAACTGAGTGGCATAATCGAGTTGCTGCTGGGCGATTCAGAAGATCTTCCTTTTGAAAACAACTCATTTGATGCGGTTACTGTTGCTTTCGGGGTGCGTAATTTTGAACATCTGCAAAAAGGGCTCGGGGAAATGTACCGGGTAATGCGGCCCGGCGGGATGGTAGCCATTCTCGAATTCTCAAAACCGAAAGCTTTTCCATTCAGGCAGATCTATAACTTTTACTTCAAATACATTTTACCCGGTCTGGGCAGGATGGTATCGAAAAACGAAGAAGCCTACACTTATCTTCCTGAATCAGTAAGCGCTTTCCCTGAAGACCAGGCATTTATAAATGAACTGGAAAAAGCCGGCTATTCGGAAACTAAGCAAAAAAGGCTTACAATGGGCATTGCTACTTTATACACGGCGACTAAAAAATAAATGCTTCCTGCCGTTTGCAGATTTTTAAAATAAATTACCTTATTTTTGCCGGCCTGATTCAGTATACTGATACTAATATCAGAACATATACGTTTACATTAAAATTTTTCTTTGAAGAGGTTAATCATCATAATTACGATACTGCTTATCAACATTACATTCAGTAATGGGGTAATGGCTCAGCGCGACCGGGTGATGAACCTGAAAACGTATAACCAGCAACCTTACCATTTCGGGTTTATTCTTGCATTGAACCAAATGCATTTTACGCTGAAGACCATCGACAGTCTGCCGTTTATTCGCTGGAGCGATAGCCAGCTACCCGAAGATCCGGGATTGGTGAATATTGACTATGCCCAGGTATTAAGCATTAACGCGAGGCCAACACCCGGATTTACCATAGGCATTCTCGGAAGCTTACTTTTACACCAATATATTGATATGCGGTTTTCGCCTTCTCTTTCCTTCGGCGAACGCGTGCTAAGCTATCATATTCTTACTGTAAAAGATAATGACACATCAGCTTTTTTTGTTGATAAAAACATTACCTCGACATTGGTCGAGTTCCCGCTTGATTTTAAATATCGTTCGAAGAGATTGAATAATTTCGGCATGTATGTACTGGCCGGTGTGAAATACTCACTCGACCTGGCTTCGCAGAAAAAAGCGGAGAAAAACAGCAACACCACTACTGTAAAATTAAATAAGAGTGATATTGCGATAAATGTAGGTGTGGGCGCTGAATTTTACACACAATACTTTAAATTCGGAGTGGAGGCAAAAATGGGTTACGGTATGTTCAATCTTATTAAAAAGGAAGGCAATCTTTACTCAGATAGTATTGATAAATTAAATTCCAAAGTATTCCTGCTTTCTTTTACCTTTGAATAAAATTTCAGGGTATGAGTATCGACCAGAAACCGGATAAGAAAAAGCTTTTTGATAAGCTCATTGAAAAATCCGAGTTAAAGCAACTTGTTTATTACAATACATACAATTCGTTCAACGTCTTTAAGGAAGTCATTGAACAAATGAAACATGCGTACCACAAGTATGAAAAAACCAAGAAGTCAAGATTCGAAATACCGTTCGAGCTAAAGACGATGGGGGAATTTGAGATTGAATTAAAATTTGGCGGTGATATTCTCATTTTCATGATGCATACCAACGTATTTGAGTTTCCACGCAACCACCGTGTGATGAACACATCATATGTTAAAGAAGATAAAAACCGGTCCTATTGCGGAGTGATCAATATTTATAATTTCCTGGCCGATTCATTCAAGTACAATCGCTTAAATGATGTAGGTTATTTGATAGGCCGGGTATTCATCAACAAAGACAAACATTATTTTATCGAAGGCAAACGCGAGCTTGGTTATTTATATAATAACTTCGGGCAAAATGAGTTAACGACAGAGATAGCTGAAATTATCACTACTGCGGCCATTCAGTACACTGTTAATTTTGATCTGCTGACACCTCCTTACGAAAATGTTAAAGAAGTAAGTTTGCACGAGATGCGGACGGCCATAGATTCGCTGACATTAAAAACCGGAAAACGTCTGGGATTCAAATTCCAGGCAGATGAAGACTAACTTATTCATCTTTTTGCCTGATTTTTCAAAAAAAACTTGACCGTTAAAATATTTTATTATTTTTGCAGCCGCTTAATGCGCAAAAGCACCGTTCGTCTAGCCAGGTCAGGACGCCAGGTTTTCATCCTGGTAACACGGGTTCAAATCCCGTACGGTGTACATCAAAAGCCCTGACGATTTTGTCAGGGCTTTTTCTTTTTCAGGCCGTTGGCAGCTTGCTGTCGTAAGGCCGGAAAAAGAAAAAAACCACCGCGAGCGCAGCAAACAGGGCTTTTAAATGATACACCTCCCTCTGGGATTCGCGTAAGCAAATCCCGGAAAATTTTAGTAGAAAAAATTTATCAAAAGAAGAAAACCGGACGAACAATCGTTACTTTTTAGGTGACAATTCTTTGCCAGACCCTTTTTTAACAGAACCATTAAAGCCCCAAAGTTGACAAATGTCACTTATTGCCTTAACTTTGTGTTGGTTGACACGCAATAGTCGACCTGCTCAGTTCCTTACTAAAACAAAAAACATTTATCATGAAAAAATTCTTAATCTTTGCGATTCTGCTGTTATTTAGTCTTTTCAGTTTCGGTCAATACAGTGTTGGCGGACGGATGGGTGTTAATTTCTCCACCATAACCGGAAGGTACAGTAAAGATGACGGCACGAAAAGCGGGTGGGTTGTTTCCTTCCCAACAATTGGCGCCATAGGCAGCTATGAATTAACAGACATGATCTCACTGAATGCAGAACTCCTGTTTATTACCATAGGAGACAAAACAAAGTATTCGGAAACCGGTGAAGGAGAAAAAAGCTCATTATCTGAATATGACTATTCCAACACAGAGCGTTATCACTATTTTCAGCTTCCGATGATGGCCAGATTTAATTTTGGTGATGACTTTCGTTATTACGGTATCGCAGGTCTGTATTTCGGATATGTTCTTGGTGCACACTATAAAGATAAATTTGGTGATGATGTCTGTAAAGGGAGAATAAGGTATAAAAAGACTCCCGATGATCCGGACGACTGGTACCTGGATCCTAAATATAACAGGCGCGCTGATTTTGGCTTGAATCTGGGCGGAGGTGTCAGCAAAGAAATCGGGCCCGGTAATCTTGAAGCTGAATTACGTTTCGGAATGGGTTTCCTTGATCATAACAAATTTGACGATAAGGATGACAAAGGAGATGAGTACAAGCCTTTCAGAAATATGTATATCGGACTGACATTCGCTTACATGTACGATCTCAGCAAAAAGTAAGAGCAATGCTTCTTCCTGAAAAGTGCTGATAATTCACCTGAATTTTTTCTCATTTGCAACGTACTTTTTAGGTACCTTTAACCGTTTGATAAAAAGAACTTTTATCCGATTCTTACAGAAAGGATTATTTCGTTATGAACATCAAATGGATCAGGAGAAACAGGAAGATCAGACTGGCGCTGGGCGGTGGCGCTGCCCTCGGCGGAGCACACATTGGCGTATTGCGTGCATTTGACGAACTCGGCTTAAAGATCAGTCAAATATCCGGCAACAGTATTGGTGCTGTTGTTGCTTGTTTGTATGCTTTTGGGAAAAACTGGCAGGAGATTGAAGAAATAGCCATGGAGATGAACTGGATGGATGTCTCCAATTTCTCACCTTCGAAATACAGCCTGTTTTCAAATAAAAAACTGGGAGAGAAACTAAAAGAAATTATTGGAGACAAAGAGTTTCACGAATCTCAAATCCCTTTATCCGTCGTAGCCAGCAATCTTAACACGGGTAACAAATCCATTCTTAAAAAAGGTAAGGTCATTGAGGCAGTAATGGCAAGCGCTGCCATCCCCGGTCTTTTTAAACCCGTAGAAATGGATGGCGCACTTCTGGTGGACGGTGGGTTGGTTGAAAATATTCCTGTCTCACTTTTGCAAGACACACGGGCTGATATCATCATCGGCGTAAACCTGAACGCACGCCGCTCTCTAAGGAAACCTGAAAACTGGTTCGGAGTCATGATTAACTCTTACTACACACTAATTGACAGCCTGTCGAAAGCCTATACAACCAATGCCGACCTGATGATTGAGCCCGACCTGTCTGATTTCAGCCTTATCGATACCAAACAGACGAAAGAGCTGGTTGAAAAAGGGTACGAAGAAGCAATAAAGGTGCTGAAGGAATATTTTTACTAACATCTTTCTTTTTTTACTTACTTTTGCCAGCCCGATAATTTACCCGCTCAATGAATGGGTTTTCAACGATTTAAAACAATATGCAATTAAAATATCATATCGTCCAGTTGGGTTGCCAGATGAATATTTCCGATGGCGAGCGCGTGCAGAAAGTGCTGGACGAACTGGGTTTTGTATATACGGAACAGGAAGAAGAAGCTCAATTACTGGGTGTGATTGCTTGTTCGGTCCGGCAAAAAGGGATTGATAAGGTGTATTCCAAAGTTAACAAGTGGAACAAGTGGAAAGACCACAAGAGCCTGATCACGTTTGTTTCGGGCTGCGTGCTTCCGGCCGACAGGGAACAGTTCCTGAAACTTTTCGATATGGTGTTTCCGATGAGTGAACTCCCCTCCTTCCCCGATATGATCAGACAGTACGGAATCGTTACTCCTGCCGGCATCCGGCACCTTGATGAGGGTATAGATGACCTGATACAGGAACACGAGACAAATATCAATCCGGCGGCTTTCAAACTTGTGCCCCTGCAAGAAACAGGAGCACCGCTGAATATCCCGGTAACGGAATCGAACAAGCACATCGATGATTTCTGGCACATAAAACCGAAATACGGCTCCGGTTTCGAAGCCTATATTCCCATACAAAACGGATGCAACAAATTCTGCACCTATTGTGCTGTTCCATACACCAGGGGAAGGGAAGTATCAAGACCTTCGTCAGAGATTATGAAGGAGTTGAAAGAACTGGTTGACAATGGTTTCAAATCGATTACCCTGCTCGGGCAAAATGTCAACTCCTATGGGCTGGATAGAAAAGGAAAAGAGCTTAGTTTTGCGGAGCTCTTAAAACAGATCGGTGAGTTCGGGGAAAAATCGGATAAAGATTTCTGGGTGTATTTCACTTCACCCCACCCACGTGACATGGGAGATGATGTGCTGGAAGTTATTGCCAGCTATACGTGTCTGGCCAAACAGATACATATTCCCGTACAATCGGGCGATGATAATGTACTGGAGAGGATGAACAGAAACCATTCGATAGAAAAATACCGGAATATCATCCATAGTATCTGGCGGCTTCTGCCCGAGGCAACAGTTTTTACAGATATCATTGTCGGATTTACGGGCGAAACCGATGAAGAATTTGAAAATACACGGAAAGTCATGGAAGAATTTAAGTACAACATGGCTTACATTGCCCAGTACTCCCCGCGTCCCGGTGCCGTCAGCTCTAAATGGGCAGACGATATCCCCAAAGAGGTAAAAAAAGAACGCTACCACAAGCTGACAGGCGAACTGATGAAACATTCGCTGGCATACAACAAAGGACTGATCGGTAAAACCTTCAACGTACTGGTGCGGGGCGAAGACCGTAAAACCGGTTACCTTTCGGCACTTACCGAGGGGAGGATTATTGTGCGGTTTGCTTCGGAAGATAAAAGCCTGATCGGACAATTTGTGCAGGTGAGAATCACCTCCGCTGCTCCGTTCTCAACAGAAGGGGAATTAGTGAAAGTTATTGATTATATATCCGAAATAAACACCTGAGATTTAATGACGATTACTATTGATTAATTTGTTACAATAATTCAAAAAATGATTGAAATTATCAATACAACCCACCCCTTCACCCCTCCAATGGAGGGGATTAGCGGTAATCATTTTTTGAATTATCTAAAAAACACTGAGAAATCAGTCAAGAAATTCCTATTACTCCCCTCCCAGGAGGGGATCGGGGTGGGTCATAAAAAATACATTTCTTGACTGATTTTCGATAATAATTAATAAGGTAAATTTTAATCTGAAATAACAACCCCGGCTTCAATCGGGATGCTTGAAACGGATAGAAATGAAAAAAGTAGCTTTTAAAACATTGGGTTGCCGACTGAATCTGTACGAAACGGATGCCATTGCAGCCGAGTTCGCACGGAAAGGGTACAAAGTGGTTGATTTCGGGCCGGATGCCGACATATACGTGATCAATACATGCACGGTAACCAACCAGAGCGACCGTAAATCACGCAGTGTACTCAACCAAAGCTACAAACTCAATAAAGACGCGCTGACCATTGTCACCGGCTGCATGGCTACCAATTACAAAGAGCAACTGGCGGAGAATGAGAAGGTGGATTACGTTGTTGATAACGAACACAAAACCTCTGTCCTTTCAGTAGTGGAATCACATTTTAAAGGCGAAATAGTCAATCCCGACCAATTTGAGAAAGATGTATTCAACTACGCTCCCGCCGAGGAAACTTTCCATACCCGCAGTTTTATCAAAATACAGGACGGCTGCAACCATTTCTGCACTTATTGCATAGTCCCCAAAGTGCGCGGACGGGCTATCAGCCGGCCGGCAGAAGATATTTTTGAAAATATCCGCAAAGTGGTTGATTTCGGATACAGGGAGATTGTGTTAACAGGGGTAAACCTGGGTACATACACGTATGAAAGTTACGATTTTGAAAAGCTGGTAGAAGCCATCCTCGAAATTCCCGGAGATTTTCGTGTGCGCATTTCATCTATCGAACCCGATGGCTATTCGGCCAGTTTCTTTCGCCTGTTTAAAAACCCGAAGCTAACGCCCCACATGCACATCTGCCTGCAAAGCGGCTCGGAAGAGATACTCAGAAACATGCGCCGGATGTACACGGCTGAAGAATTTCTGCAACTAACAGAGAAGATCAGGGCAGACTATCCCGACTTTAACCTGACGACGGACATTATTGTGGGTTTCCCGGGTGAGACGGAAGTACATTTCAACGAAACTGTGGAAATGGTGAAAAAAATCGGCTTTGGGCATATGCACACCTTTAAATATTCGGTGAGAAAAGGTACCCGTGCCGAAAGAATGCCGGACCAGGTGGACGAAAAAACGAAAACCAAACGAAGTGAAGTCATTCGCCGGCTGGGGGAAGAAACAAAATTCAATTACCGGAAAAGTTTTATCGGCAAACGGCAACGAGTACTGGTTGAAAAGATCAACCGGAGAGGTTTTGCAACGGGCTATGGTGAACATTACATACCGGTAGTTATTGAGACTAAAGGCCTGAACAAAAATGAATTTTACAACGTAGTGGTTTCAGGTATCGAAACAGGTGAAGAACCTGTGCTTAAAGCTTATCTAACGGAAGATTAATATGATTTCAGTGAAATTAATCCGGCATATTTTTTTTATATTAAAAATAGTTTTACTTTTGCAGCCCCAAAATAAAAGGAATTAAACAACTGATAATATTATGGCCAATCATCCATCAGCACATAAGAGACTCAGGCAATCGGAGGTAAGACGATTGCATAATCGGTATTACGCAAAAAGCATGCGTAACTCCGTAAGGAAGTTTAGAAGTTTAACAGATAAGAAGGAAGCCGACACAATGCTCCCTAAATTGTATGCCCTGATCGACAAACTGGCAAAAAAGAACATTATTCATAAGAATAAAGCCGGTAATATAAAGTCGAGCATAACCAAACATGCAAACTCTTTATCGTAAAGCTTAAAAGAATATACAAAAAACCCGGATGCAGCTGCATTCGGGTTTTTTGTTTTTTATAACTTTACGCTTCCTAACACGCAACGAATGACTGAACGCGGTAAACTATCCATAAAGCACTGGGCCGATGACGACAAACCCCGGGAGAAGCTGATGCAGAAAGGCAAAGGGAACCTGACCCGCGCCGAGTTGATCGCCATTCTGATCGGTATGGGTAACGCTGAGGAGTCTGCCGTGGCGCTTGCACAACGCATCCTGAATTCGGTGGATAACAACCTGGCCGAACTGGCTAAACTGAGTGTACACGACCTGATGAAATTCAAAGGGATCGGTCTGGCCAAAGGTGTCAGTATCGTGGCTGCCCTTGAACTTGGCCGTATCAGACGCGAAGAAGATGTAGTAGCCGATAAAAAGAAGATTACGGAAAGCAAACACGCTTTTAATGCGCTATATGCCGTTCTGGCCGACAAGAATTATGAAGAATTCTGGGTTTTACTGCTCGACAGGGCCAACCAGATCATTGGTAAGAAAAATATCAGCGAAGGCGGCATGTCGGGTACCGTAGCTGATCCGAAAAAAATATTTAAAATAGCCCTCGACAACAATGCTTCTTCCATTATACTGGCACACAATCACCCTTCAAACAACCTGAAACCCAGTACAAACGATATTGAATTAACAAAAAAGATCATCAATGCAGGTAAGGTACTGGAGATTTCAGTACTTGACCATTTGATCATCGGCAACGATAAATATTTTAGCTTCGCCGATGAATCTTTGATATAAATCCGGAAAAAATGCACATGCTCAAAATAGTTACTGTCATAGGCGCCCGTCCCCAGATCATTAAAGCTGCGGCATTGAGCAGGATGATCAAAAATTGTTACCTGGGAGCGGTAAAAGAAATCATTGTGCATACCGGCCAGCATTACGATCCAAAAATGTCGCAGGTTTTTATTGACGAGCTTGGTATACCTGCACCCGATTATAATTTTGGCGTTGGCAGTGCCACACATGGCGCCCAGACCGGGAAAATGATCCGCGACATCGAAGAAGTCTTGTATCAGGAACTGCCTGACTATGTTGTTCTTTACGGCGACACCAATTCAACACTTGCCGGTGCCATTGCCGCTTCAAAAATGAATATTCCTGTCGCACATATCGAGGCTGGCTTACGATCCTTCAACAAATCGATGCCTGAAGAGATCAACCGGATTATGTGCGATCATGTTTCCACTCTTTTATTCACGCCAACATATACGGGTCTGAATAATCTGCTGAACGAAGGTTTTTCCGAAACGTCAAAAATGCCGTTTACACCTGACAATCCCGGCATCTTCCACTGCGGGGATGTTATGTACGACAATACGCTGTACTACAAGGATATTGCTTTCGAAAAAAGCACGGTGCTTGACACATACAGGCTGGAAGAGCCATTTACTCTTTGCACCATCCACCGGAACAACAATACCGACGACGCAGATCGTTTAAACACTATATTCACCACGCTGAACGAACTTAGCCGGGCACATAAAACACCTTTTGTTTTACCACTGCACCCGAGAACCGGCAAAGCAATGGAAGAGTTGCTGGAGCCGGGTGTCGCAAAAGCACTGAACGAGAATCCTTACATCCGGATCATCCCACCTGTTTCTTTTCTGGACATGATCGTGCTGGAAAGCAAATGCAACCTGGTTATAACAGATTCAGGAGGTGTGCAAAAAGAAGCATACTTTTTCAAAAAACCCTGTATTATTTTGCGGTCCGAAACAGAATGGAAAGAGATTACAGATGCCGGAGCAGGCATTGTTACTGATGTTGATCAGGAAAAAATAACAGATGCATACGTTCACTTCAAAGCAACTATGCATTCGCTGAAATATCCTTCGATATTCGGTGATGGGAATGCGGCAGGATTTATCTGCCAGACGATCCTCAATAATAAATAAGTTTCGAGCCCGGAGTTCTGAGCTTCGGTGCCTGAGTTTAAGGTTAAAAACTTCAGCCGGAAACTTGCCATTACAGAAATAATTTCTATCTTTGCGCTCCCATTTTTGGGTATTAATAATCAATCATTTAACAAAATAAACATTATGAACCAGTACGAAACCGTTTTCATTTTAACTCCCGTTTTGTCTGATGAACAGATGAAGGAAGCGGTAAAGAAGTATGAGGATTACCTCAAAAAGAATGGTGCCGAAATCGTGCATCGCGAGAACTGGGGCATGCGCAAACTTGCCTACCCCATCCAAAAGAAATCAACCGGTTTTTACCAGTTGTTTGAGTATAAAAACGATGGGTCAATAATTGCCGACCTTGAGTTACAGTTCAAACGTGATGAGCGCATTTTACGCTTCCTTACCGTGAAATTAGACAAACATGCTGTTACCTACAACGAAAAAAGACGCAAAAGGTTAGCCGCAGTAAAGAACGAAGAAGTAGAAGAAGCGTAACAAATCATTAATCTTAAAACAAAGAAATTATGGCACAAGGAAATTCAGATATCAAATATTTGACCCCGATTGCAGTCGACACCAAAAAGAAAAAATACTGCCGGTTTAAAAAGAGCCGCATCAAATTTATTGATTATAAAGATGCAGATTTTTTATTGAAATTTGTAAATGAACAAGGTAAGATTTTACCACGACGTATTACAGGTACTTCAACAAAATACCAGAAAAAAGTGGCCCAGGCTGTTAAAAGAGCGCGCCACCTTGCGTTGATGCCTTATGTAGCTGACTTACTTAAATAACGGAGGGACAAGGAGATGGAAATTATACTTAAAAAAGATATTAGCGGATTGGGTTACAAAAACGACCTGGTCAAAGTTAAAGACGGATATGCCCGGAATTACCTTATCCCGAAAGGTATGGCCATGGTTGCCACCACATCGAGTAAAAAGGTATTGGCTGAACTGAAAAAACAACAGGCTTTTAAAGAAGAGAAGATTGTAAAAGAAGCCGAGACATTAGCTCAGGCACTGGAAGGCACGGAACTTAAAATTGCCGTTAAAGCCAGCTCGACCGGAAAAATATTCGGTTCGGTAAACAACATCATCATTGCAACCGCAATTAAAGAACAGAAAAATCTTGATATTGACCGCAAAGACATCGTTCTTGATGAAGACCACATTAAAGAGGTGGGCAAGCATAAAGCCAAGGTTAAATTGCACAAAGAGATCGTAGTAGAAATCGATCTTGATGTTGTAGCTGAGTAAATTAAGAATTTTATGTACATTTGAAACCCTGACAGCATCGTCAGGGTTTTTTTATGCCTTATGATCAGTAAAGCCCGCATCAAATTCATTTCATCGCTGCAACAGCGAAAGTACCGTCAGCTGCATGGCCTATTTGTTGCCGAAGGAACTACTAATGTGCTTGATTTTATCCAAAGTGGCACCAAAACCGAAGAAGTATTTGCCACCAGAGGATGGATAGATGAGCATGGGAAAGAAATCAGCAGAATACCTGTTACCGAGGTAACTATGAAAGAGCTGAAGAAGATCAGCAGCCTGAAGAACCCTTCCGAAGTACTGGCGGTTTTGGTTCAACTGCCCGAAACAACACCTGACCTGACAAAGGCAAACGACCTGATTCTTATGCTGGACGACCTGCGCGACCCGGGCAATATGGGTACCATTATCCGCACGGCCGACTGGTTCGGTATCCGTACTATTATTTGTTCGGAAGATTCGGTAGACATCTATAATCCGAAAGTGGTTCAGGCCAGTATGGGCTCGCTGTCCAGAGTTAACGTGTCTTACTACGACCTTCAGAAACTGTTAAAAGCAAAACCCGATTCGCTGAATGTATTTGGCGCTGTTATGGAAGGAGAAAATATTACGGAGATCCCAAAACCGGACAAGGGAATCATTCTGATTGGCAGCGAGGCACACGGTATTTCCCAAAAACTTCTGCCAATGATCGATTATAAGATCACTATTCCGGGCATATCTGACGGACCGAATTCTGCCGAATCGCTGAACGCATCCATTGCAACAGCTATTATCTGTTACGAGTTCAGGAGGTAGTAAATTTTTAGCAAACCCACATTAAAGTGAAGTCAAAATGTTAAATATTTATTAAGCCCGATGACTATCCTAATTATAAATGTTATTTTTGCCACGATATAAAACAGCACAATATGTTTCTCAAAATATTACTTATCACCATTATCTTTCTCGGGCTGGCCTTCGCAGGTATTGCCGTTAAAATGTTTTTTAAGAAAGACGGTGAATTCAAAAAATCATGCTCCTCCGTGCACCCAAAAACCGGCGAACGGATCGGTTGTGCTTGTGGTGGCGAAGGTGGCGATAGTTGCCACAACAAAGAAGACCTGACCACCAAAGTAAAGATTGAAACCCTGCAGGTAGATTAACTCCCCGCAGGATTTTTATTTTTTTCGTTAATAATTCGTTTCCTGAATTTCGAAATAGCTTTGCGGATGTAAGCAGGCCGGGCATATTTTCGGTGCTTTTTTTCCTTCATGCAGATAACCGCAATTACGGCATTTCCATACCAGCGTGCCTTCCCGTTCAAAAACTTTTCCTTCATCCAGATTCTGGTATAGCTTGCGGTACCTTTCTTCATGAGCTTTTTCCACTTTGGCAATCATTCGAAAAGCCACGGCTACATCCTTAAATCCCTCTTCTGCAGCGATATCAGCGAACAGAGGATACAATTCCGTCCATTCTTCATTTTCTCCGTCGGCAGCGGCTTTCAGGTTCTCCATGGTCGTACCGATAACACCTGCCGGGTAAGCTGCCGTGATCTCTACCATCCCGCCTTCGAGGAATTTAAAAAATCTTTTGGCATGCTCTTTTTCGTTCAGAGCTGTTTCGGCGAAGATAGCCGAGATCTGTTCCAGCCCCTCTTTTTTAGCCTGTTTGGCAAAGTAATCGTAGCGCATACGTGCCTGCGATTCACCCGCAAATGCTTTCAGCAGATTTTGTTCTGTTTTGGTTCCTTTTAAACTTTTCATAGGATAATTATTTGGATGTTACTTTGTTAATTCTTCAATTAATAATATTACCTCTCAAAAATAACACATTAATTTTGCTTTCCGGGTTTATACAGGAATAAAAAGATGACGGATAATTTGTAAATTTGTAGAAGATGTTAAAATGAGCTAGTTATGATAACGAAAAAGATACGTTTTTATAAACTGACAGGACTATTGATGGCCCTGTTGTACGTTACGGGCTGCGCTAAGAATCCATTTGACCACCGGACAAAATACATAGGAGATTACGATTTCCGTATTGATTTTTCCTGCACACCAAGCTTAGGCAATTGTGACACTACTTATCATTACCAGGGAAATATTGACTATTCGGACGACAAAGACAAAGTGATCATCCATTACGATAAAAACCGCATGATCGAACCTCTGATTGATGAAAACGAAAACCTGATCCAGCACATCGACCATTACCAGGATGACAGTCTGGGACGGTTTATCAATAAAAATGAAGTGGAGTTTGTTGTCAGAGATGGCGGCCTGGGCGGCGGATTCTTTTGGCATGCTTACGGGAAGAAGAAATAACACTGAGCTTATACCTAACCTGTGGCTCCACGGATTCATGATGAAAAACTGATATTACCCGGAATAGTTTGACGGCTATTGATCAAACTTCGTGTTCGTATAACAAATAGTTCTCAAACCAGTTGCGTCCTAAACGATGACAAAAGATTGCATTAAAGCCGTGAATGATTTATAGTTATCGGGTACTCTCGAAATGGGGGGCTTCCACCTTTGAAAAAATGCGTAAATAAAATCAATACATG
>Ga0164315_10000296_pt1 | contig 33017 bp, 31 predicted proteins | sample GuaBasSedimGuay6_FD_113737 | JGI IMG/M metagenome (GOLD analysis project Ga0164315, IMG submission 113737) | Subseafloor sediment microbial communities from Guaymas Basin, Gulf of California, Mexico - Guay6, Core 4569-2, 0-3 cm | ecosystem: Environmental > Aquatic > Marine > Hydrothermal vents... | reverse complement strand
GTATTTCACACGAGGTTAAAGTAAAGACGACCAACCTGGGCATCTCGGAAAACGAAATAGACCTCGAGCAATTTAAAAAATCTGTTGTTGAAAAAATCAATCAATAAATCTCAATCATCATTCCATTAAATTATTTCTATCTCTTTCCCACATTTGGGGATTATCTTTAGTGTATTTACGAATACGGTTCAATTCATTTCTGTTACGAATAATATGGTCATGAAACCTTGATTGCCAAGCGAATTAAGGGTTTGTTTTTCGGGAATTAATTGTGCAAATTCATTTGAATTGATTAATAATTATCCGTTACGATACCAGAAAATTAATCTTCGACAAACTCCCCGACCTAAAGGACGGGGAAATTCATTTGTGGAGGGTGAATTATAAGTTTCCCTGTCCTTTAGGTCAGGGTAAAAGAATAACTTATGTTGTATTCAACAAATTTTGAGTAAAAACTAGTTTGGATTTAAAAAGGGGTATAATAACGGATATTCAATTAATAACAACCCCAATAGTTCCTGATTTCTATTGTTGAATTTTTGGTTTCAATTTCAAATTTAATAAAAATAATTGTCATAACAGTTAGTGATTAACTAACCCATTTGTCAGGATTCAAAATTTATCCGACTGATGATCAAAATAATTAAAAAAACAGAAATGATGAAATCAAAAATTCAACAATCAATAATAGGTGGTATCATAGGTACTGCAGCAATGACAATGGTAATGTTCATAGGTCCTATGATGGGGATGCCTAAAATGAATCCGGCAGAAATGCTTTCCGGAATGATGGGTCTTCCACTTATGATGGGGTGGTTAATGCACTTTATGATAGGTATAGTCTTCGCTTTTGGGTATATTTTATTACTAAAAAATCTTTTTATAAACATAAACAAGAAGGTGTTAAAAGGAACCATATTTGGTTTTGCAGTATTTGTCTTCGCTCAGATTATGATGGCTGTAATGGGAGCAATAATGGGTGATATGCCAACTCCTCAAGGAAATATGTTGCTAATGGCCATTGGGAGTATTGTAGGGCATATTGTTTATGGTATTGTAGTCGTACTTTTTGTAAAAGATTGAGATTATAATAATAGTTGCTCAGGTTCTAAAACAAATATTATGTCATTTTTAAAAACAGTAATAATTACAATTTTCCTAATCATGAGTGTAACTACAGTTAGATCACAAGAAGAAAAAAGTGTAGAAGATGCAATGGGTTTGAACATTGGAGTGATGGCTCCAATGTTCAGGGCTCTGGATGCTGATAGTAACACATTTATTCTTGAGGAGACAATAAAGAATGGCCCTGTTGTCATTATTTTTTATCGTGGGCATTGGTGCCCTGTTTGCAACAAACATCTTAGTATAATTCAAGATAGCCTGAAATTGATTGAAGAAGTAGGAGCCACAGTAATTGCTGTATCACCAGAGAAACCTGAATTTCTAAATATTATGGGTGAAAAAGTTGAAGCTCAGTTTCCTCTGCTTTACGATGAGGATTATAAAATTGCCGAAGCCTATGATGTGAATTTCAAACCATCGGCCATGCAATTGTTTACATATAATGTAATATTAAGGGGTGACCTTAAAAACACACATACTGATAATTCACAATTATTACCTATTCCTGCTACATATATCGTGGACAAGAAAGGTAAAATTATATGGCGACAGTTTGATCATGATTATAAGAAAAGGTCATCAGTATTGGATATTTTAAGAGTTCTGCAAGAAAATTAAAGATTATTTGAAATTTTATCTGTCAGGAATTAATAATCCATCAGACTATAACATCAAAAATATTAGAAAACAAAAAAAAGAAAAAATGAAATTTATTAAAATGTATCAACAGGCCTCTGATTGGCTAACGAGTAATTTGGGAGATCTTCCATTATTATTAATAAGAATTTTACTAGCTTATGCCTTCTTTGGTCCAGCAATGGAAAAGTGGGCTAATATGGAGGCCACAATAGCCTGGTTTGGAAACCCTGATTGGGGTCTCGGGCTTCCTTTTCCAGAACTTAATGCATATATGGCTGCTTCTGTAGAAATTGTAGGAGTTGTCTTATTGGTATTAGGTCTAGGTTCAAGATTAATTTCAATACCGCTTATTTTTGTGATGTTGATGGCATACTTTACTGTACATATCGATCATGGTTGGTTAGCAATTGCAAGTTCATCGGCTGATCTTGGTGTTGCTGAACGTTTAGGTTTGGTTAGAGAAATACTAAAAGAACATGGAAATTATAGTTGGTTAACTGAAAAAGGCAGTTTGGTTGTTTTACAAAACGGAGCTGAGTTTGTAGTTACCTACATAGTAATGTTACTCTCACTAATTTCATTTGGATCGGGAAGGATCAGTTTAGATTATTTGCTTTCAAAAAAACTCAAGGCTTGATGTTGAAAGTTTGAATATGCTAATATTTTGCATTAGTATTATCGTTTGAAATATTGTTATTGCAGACACCCCATTTGCATTTTAATGTATTTTATTGTCTGGAATTTATTGTCAGAAACTTTAATTTTACAATTCTATTCGATTATTAATCAAGCAAAATTTATCACTGCTACAGTAAGTTAACACTAAATGCATGTTTGATAACCAATGCAATAGGTGTTATGACATAATTCATAGTCAAAAAAAAACATATTTGTTTACATTTACCTATTAATTATTCATTTACTAAAATCATTTATGAACTTAAAAATAAAACAGATTACAACTCAAGAACTAATTTTTTTTACAGAGAACAATAAAGGCTTTGTAATTGATACACGACCAGTTGATGCATACAATGGTTGGAAGATGCAAAACGAGCGAAGAGGAGGACATATCAAAGGAGCAAGAAGTTTACCTTTTAAATGGACAAAATATATTGACTGGATTGAAATAGTCAGAGCAAAAGGTATAATACCTGAAAATCAAATTGTTATTTATGGTTACTCTCATGAGGAATCTGAAAAAGTGGCTCAATTATTTAGTCGGGCCGGATATGATGATATTAGTTTATATGATCACTTTATTGATGAATGGACAGAAGACTTGGAATTACCCATGGATAAGTTAGAAAGGTATGAGCATTTGGTATATCCTGATTGGGTTAAAACTCTAATCTCTGGTGGTACGCCTCCGGCATATGAGAATAAAAAATTTATTGTATGCCATGCTCATTATCGAAACCGAGAAGCATATTTAAGTGGGCATATACCGGGAGCCATTGATATTGATACACTAGCATTGGAAGCCCCGGAAACATGGAATAGGCGATCTTCTGAAGAACTAAAGGAAGCGCTTGAGCATCATGGGATTACATCAGATACTACTGTAATACTTTATGGAAAGTTTATGACTCCTAATTACGATGATGCTTTCCCTGGAAGTGCAGCAGGACATATAGGTGCAATTCGAAATGCAATGATAATGATGTATGCCGGGGTTAAAGATGTAAGAATTTTAAATGGTGGTTTTCAGTCGTGGAAAGATAGCGGTTTTGAAATTAGTAATGAAGATATACCAAAAACACCCATAAGTGATTTTGGCTCATCAATACCATCAAAACCTGAATTGATTGTTGATGTTCCTGAAGCAAAAAAGATGATTATCTCCAAAGATGCTGACATAGTCTGTGTGAGAAGTTGGCCAGAGTATATTGGAGAAGTAAGTGGTTATAATTATATCAAAAAGAAAGGCCGGATTCCGGGAGCAATTTTTGGTAATTGCGGTAGCGATGCCTATCATATGGAAAACTATCGTAATGTAGATCATACCATCCGTGAGGCTCAGGAGGTAAGGGATATATGGGAGGAAGTAGGAATTACTCCAGACAAACATCTTGCATTTTATTGTGGAACAGGCTGGCGCGGAAGCGAAGCTTTTTATAACGCATGGTTAATGGGATGGCCAAGGGTTTCAGTTTTTGATGGTGGCTGGTTCGAATGGAGCAATGATCCTGAAAATCCCTTTGAAACGGGATTGCCGGAATAATTAGAATTCTTCTCTGTGAAACTCTGTGTCTTCTTTGAGGTTCTTTGTGTAATAGTTAATTGATTGCTATTGCACAAAGATGCACTAAGAAAGCACAAAGGTACCACAAAGATAAAAAATAAGATTTTAAAATTAGTTTATCAAATTACTATGCAACAAACTGCAATTCAAACTGAGTTTGCCAAAGATACTCTAGAGGGTTTAAGTTCTGAACAGAAATTTTTATCATCGAAATATTTTTATGATGATGTAGGCAGCAAAATATTTCAGGATATCATGCAAATGCCTGAATACTATCTTACCGATAGTGAATTGGAAATATTTAAAATTTATAAGCAGGCAATATTAAATGAATTCACAGCCAAACAGTCACACTTTGAGTTGGTTGAACTCGGTGCAGGCGATGGCTTAAAGACGAAAATACTATTATCTCATTTTCTAAATCAACATATTGATTTTAAGTATTCACCCATTGATATTTCTGAAGATGCTGTGAAAAACCTGCTTTCCGATTTAAAAAAGGAAATCCCTGAATTGAAGGTAAATGGGCTAATAGGTGATTATTTTGATTTGATAAAGGATATTAAAGTTAATGGATATTCAAAGAAAATTATACTTTTTCTTGGTTCAAATATTGGAAACTATAATGAACAAATGTCATTGGAGTTTTTTAGACATTTAAAAGAAGTTCTTAATCCTCAAGATCAGGTTTTCATAGGTTTCGACCTGAAAAAAGATTCTAAAATAATTCTTAATGCATATAATGACCCCCATGGAAATACAGCAGCATTTAATTTAAATCTCTTGCATAGAATTAATAATGAACTAGATGCGAATTTTATTTTGGAAAACTTCAAGCATCAGGAAATGTATGATCCACAAACAGGTACTGCAAAAAGTTTTCTTAAAAGCGTTGAAAAGCAAGAAGTAGAGATTCTTGATCTGAATGAAATTATTTCATTTGAAGAAGGAGAATTAATTTTTATGGAGATGTCGCAAAAGTATGATAAGGAAATGATTATGGATTTGGCAGAGAGATCTGGCTTTGAAATTGTCAGGAATTTCTATGATCAACGACAATACTTTGTGAATTCATTATGGAAATTAAAAAATTAAAATAATAAGAAAATGAAAGCAATTTGGAATGGTATAATCATCGCTGAAAGCGATAAAACAATAAATATCGAAGGAAATCAATATTTCCCACCTCAATCAGTAAAGAAAGAATTTTTAAGCAATAGCGAGACGCATACCGTTTGTCCCTGGAAAGGCACAGCTTCCTACTATGATGTTGTGGTAGATGGTAAAACTAATAATGATGCTGCATGGTATTATCCCGAAACATCAGGTTTAGCAGATAAAATAAAAAACTATATCGCCTTCTGGCATGGAGTTGAAATAAAAAACTAGACAAAATGGAAACTCAGAATAAAAATTGGAAATCCTTATCGCAGACTTTTACCAGTGAATTAAACGATGCACTTCAACAGCAACATCATGCTGCGCAGTTTTTAGCAATGGTTGGCCGTTATTTAGTTCCGCAACAGTCCGATGACAGTAATACAAATATGGAGTTTATTTTTGGTGAGGATATGCTTTTGGGAAATGCATTGCCAAACCAATTAAGATTAGGAATATGGTTGAATAATCTTACACTTGGAATATTTGATAAGGATGGTGCAGTGAAAAAGCAAATTTCTCTTCAAGGAAAAACCAAGAAAAAAGCGTTCGTGGAATTGTCTCAGAACCTTGCAGATATGGGTGTTGACGTTAATGCTTTAAAAAGCGAACTTCATTATGAAATACCTGAACATCAACTTGATAAAGGAAGTGTATTTTCTGTTTCAGATGAAGAGTTTTTTAACGAAAATGCAAAATATCGACATAATGCTAAAATTGTACTTAACGAAATAGGAAAATTATTTGACCAGCAAGAACCTATTAGAATATGGCCTCACCATTTTGATACAGGTGCATTTTATACCATATCAAAAAATGAGAAAGGTGAAGCAAATCAAACTATTGGAATTGGAATGGCTATACCTGATAGCATGGTTGAAGAGCCTTACTATTACCTGAGTTTCTGGTCTGAAAAACCACTTAAAAGTATTGATAAAATCACAACTTTAGATATGGGAAAATGGATGATGCCCGACTGGAATGGTGCTGTTTTGAAACTGTCGGAAATTCAAAAATTTGACTCTGCAAACGGTCAACATAAATATGTAAAAACTTTTTTTAGTTCAGGCATTGATATTTTGATGAATCTATTTAAAGAATAGACAATGGAATGGTATGGCCCCTTAACAATTTTACCTGCAGTAGGATTAATAATAATGTCAACTACGAATTTTATCATTGCTCTAAATGAGGAAATAATTCTTCTTCAGAATGACAAAGAAAAGTTAAATACTATAATTATACTAAAGGTAAAACAACTTCGTAGATTGGGTATAGCCAATGGATTTTTATACGGAAGCGCTCTATTATTTCTTGTTGCCGGCATTACAAAAGTACTAACACAAGTTGACAGTTTATTCAATTATACATTACTGTTTGGCGTTCTACTTACCACCGTTGCTCTGGTATTTTTATTTATTCATGCCATTAAATCAGTATCAATTCGAGAGAAACACCTTAGACTATGAAAAAAAAATTAGTTTGGCATAAAGTGCTTGAGAACAAAGATAAACTACCGGAAGGTAGAATAATGACTGTAACAGCGGGACAAAAGCAAATCGCTCTTTCTCATTTTGAAGGAAAAATTTGTGCACTTGATAATAGCTGTCCGCATCAGGGTGGGCCACTTGGCGAAGGAAGTATTGAAAATGGAATCCTGCGTTGTCCCTGGCATGGTTGGGATTATCATCCTTGTACCGGTAAAGTTCCGGGTTATGATGATGGTGTTGAGCCTTATGAAGTTAAAGAGGAGGATGGTGTTGTTTATGTTGGACTTATGGAAGAAGAGTCGCATGAAGAAACTATTTCGGATGTGATGATGGAAACCATGGTAAACTGGGGAGTTGACACTGTTTTTGGTAACCTCGGACTTGCCGATGCCATGCGTCGTCAGGAAGAAAAAGGAAAATTACAATTTTTTGGAATTAGGCATGAAGGTGCTGCAGCATTTGCTGCCAGTGGCTATGCTAAACTCACGGGAAAACCTGCTGTATGTTTTGGTATTGCAGGTCCCGGTGCAACAAATATGTTCACAGGAATGTGGGATGCTAAAGTAGATAGAGTACCACTTTTGGCATTATCAGGACAGGTGAATACACAAGTTCTTGGTACGGGTGCTTTTCAGGAAGTTGATCTGGTTAAGGCATTTCAAACTGTTGCCGACTTCAATCATGCTGTTCATGAAAAAAGTAAGCATGCTGAATTAATGACACAGGCAATAAAACATGCCATCATAAAAAGAGATGTAAGTCATATTACTTTTCCTGATGAAGTACAGGTAATTGCAAAACCTAAGGATGAGATGGCCCAAACTTCTGTGGGAAGGATTACACCTTTTACTATTTCCCCTCCTGAGGAGATGCTGGAGCAGGCAATCAATTTGATTAAAAATTCGAAGAGGCCGGTAATAATTGTTGGACATGGAGCAAGGTATTCGATGCCAGGGATTATTAAGATGGCAGAAATGATGAACAGCCCTGTTATTACTACTTTTAAAGGAAAGGGTTTGATACCCGATGATCATCCTCTTGGATGTGGAGTTCTGGGAAGAAGTGGAACACCAATAGCATCCTGGTTTATGAATGAAAGCGATTTACTTATCGTGCTTGGCGCTTCATTCTCAAATCATACGGGTATCACACCAAAGAAGCCAATAATCCATATTGATTTTGACCCTATGGCACTGAGTAAATTTCATAAAGTAGAAGTTGCCCTCTGGGGTGAAATTGGAGTGACTTGTAAATTGTTACAGAAGACATTAGTTGGTAATACAAATACTTTCGATCAAAGAAAGGAAATACTTTCACGATGGAAAATTTGGAAAGAAGAAAAAAACAACAGACTTAAAGATGACCATGGTGATGGAATTAGTTCAATTGCTGTATTTGAGGCGATGAATAAAATTACTCCTCAAAATGCTGTAATTACTGTGGATGTTGGAAATAATGCCTACTCCTTTGGAAGATATTTTGAAAGTAAGAACCAAAGCATATTAATGTCTGGTTATCTGGGTTCAATCGGATTTGCCTTACCGGCTGCCATGGGCGCTTATGCCGCTGTAAAAAACGCACGTCCTGTTTGGTCAATTTCAGGCGATGGAGGATTAGGTCAGTATATGGCTGAACTAACTACTATTGTAAAATATAATATGCCTATTAAGCATATTCTTATTAATAATTCAGAGTTAGGGAAAATTTCCAAAGAACAACGAAGTTCAGAACTTGAGGTTTGGCAAACAAGTATGCATAATCCAAACTTTGCTGATTTTGCTAATAATTGTGGCGCTCTTGGGATTCGTGTGGAAAAGAGGGAAGACCTTGAAACTGCCATGCAAAAAATAAAGGATCATGATGGGCCTGCCCTTTTGGAGGTTATTTGTGATGTATCATTAATATGATTAATAAATGCAATATATTGATCCTTCTTGTTTTTTTGGGATTAAGTGTTTTTCCGCAGCCTGAAACCTTAACTGATGATGAGGAAATTGTTGAAGAATTATTAGATTCATTATGGTTAAACCCTACTAGTTTTTTTAACAATAGTGATACTAATTGGCGATTACTATGTAGTAATCTGCAACACGTTAACATACAGCAACTCAATAATATTACTTATTCCATATTTTCTGGGGGTGAAGCACTGATTGAAAATGAATCTACATCATCAGATGGTTTTTTGGGATCTCTAAACGAAAGTTCGCAAGAGAAAAAACTTAAAAAATTTGAAAAAAGAATCGCTAATGATTTTATAAACAAAGAAATCTATCCTAACAATAGAATTATATTGGTAGAGGGTGATTCCTGGTTTGAGTATCCTCTATTTTTAAAAGACATTACCGACAACCTGATTAAACAGGAGAACCTTGCTGTTTATAGTATTGCCTCTGGTGGTGATTGGGCTGCCAATATGATTTCAAGTGGTGATTATCAGCAAGAATACATAAAGATACAGCCAGATGTTTTCATTGTAAGTGGAGGTGGAAATGACATGGTTGAAAACAAGAGGTTAATGAAATTAGTCTCAAACAATCCCATAGAAAAAGATAGTCCTTTTTTAATTGATTATCATAATTATGTTGTTTTAAGACAAAATAGCAAGCCTGTACCAATGTGTAATGCTACTTTTTGTCCAATAGAATATCATTCATATAAGGATTCTCTGACTTCTTACACTTCTAATCTTGACTCAGAAATTCTTAAAAAAATTGTCAATGGACGTAGATATTTGAAAAAGAATTATTATCGTTTTCTGGTAACTTTCAAATTGGAATACAAAATTCTTTTTGAGGCTATCAGGAAAATGGATTCTGTAAGATTTGATTCCTTAAAAATCATTACCCAGGGTTACGACTATGCTATTCCAAACTCAGCAAAGAAATTTGGAGTGAGGACATTTATTAAAAATGGGGGATGGCTTAAAGAACCCCTTGAAGAATTGGGAATTTATGATCAATACACTCAAGAATCAATTATTATGGCATTGATATTTGATTTCAATGAAATGTTAATCGAACTTGGAAAAGAGTACCACAATATCTATCATATAGATGTTAGGGGATTTACAAAATACCTGGAGATTCAGCACAACAAAAAAACTGGAAAATACTGGTACGATGAACTTCATCCAACCAATGAGGTATTTGCCGAAATTTCAAAAGTATATATTGCTATTATTAATGGGAATATTCCAAAGGACAAGCGGGTATTTAGTGTTGCTCAATATTTTGTAGAATAATTTATAACTTTTTATCAATTAATTGCTGTAAAAACTTTATCTGTTCATCTTTTGTTTTTAACTGATTCCTGAGTTCATTGATTAAATCGGCCTGAGAGGATTTTTTATAATCTATTAAAGATTCACCAACGTTTGTTGCTGAATAAGAGTTTGTTTTTTCATACATATTACCTTCACCTAAAATAAGCCAGCGAGGATTTAAATTTTTATCATAGTTAAGTAAATTCACTACTCTTTCTAATCCTATAGATCCTTTTCCGCTTTTTAACTGACTTATAATTTGTTTAGATAGGCCAAGGCTTTCTCCAATATCTACCTGTCTGACTCCATTTTTTCTTTGAGCCTTAAACCACTCTGTAACTCGCTGATTTAGCATCAATTAAAATTTTAACATAAAAAGTAGTTAAATAACTTGACATAAGTCGTATAAATGTATTACTTTGCAGTATCATTTGTCAACAAAGATACAACTAAATAGAAACCTTTTCGATACCAATATAATATGACAAATACGGATCTAAAAAAGCTCAGAAATAAAATGCCAAGAAATGGAGTAAGGAAAATATCTGATTTAACAGGCTTTTCTGTACAATACATAAATTTTGTTTTAGCAGGAACAAAATTTAATCTTGAAATTATCGATTCTGCTATTTCCGTTGCCAAAGAATACCAGCGATTGATGAAGAAAAAAGTTGCAGATATTGATGACTTATGATAATTAGAAAATAACTACAAAATTAGGAATTTGGATTGGACTGAAAGAAAGGAAATCAACTAGATAGTGAATTCATTTAGTAAAATATTTATTGAAGTATTAAGCCCCAGTTATTACTAAAATATAAAAAAATGAAAGGAATAAAATCATCATCATTATATAACTATAAAATTCAGAAGTTTCTAAAATCTCTAACATCTGAAGAACTACTAATACTATATCAAACAGTAACAGCGCCAGAATATATTGGTTTGATTTCAGTAGAAATTAGAAAAATTGCACCAAACAACCCCGAGAGTTTGATTTATAAACATGCCAGGGCTTTTAGTAATTTATGGAAGCATGCTAATTCCATTGAGTTTCTGAATGGAATCTCAGATTATTTGGTTAAAGAGAACCCAAAAAAAATTGAAAATGAGTTTTTGAATCCCTAAAGTTCAATTTGGGTTTTAAAGTGGGCAATAAGGCTAGAAGTATATCCAATGTATATTTTATTGAATTTTTGGGAGTATAGAGTATAAACAATATATATAGATTAGGTCAACAGTTGTTATCAGATTAGCTCCCTTTGGTTGTTGATCTGAAGGGTGGGGCTTGACTTTTTTATTCCTCTTTTCACATGCAAATAAATTTGCTGCTTAGGAGAAATAAAAAAACCCCACACTTTCGTGTGAGGTTTTTCGTAGTAGCGGGGGCCAGATTCGAACTGACGACCTACGGGTTATGAGCCCGCCGAGCTACCACTGCTCCACCCCGCAATATATTTTTATTTCAAAAGAACTCTTTTATTTATTAGTAACGAAGCCCAAAATGTTTCGTTACTTACTCTCAATCTATTTTTGAGGGTGCAAAGATATATTTTGTTTCTTTGCAAAACAAAGTTTCACAAAAATATTTTTTTTAGTGCATAAAGCAGGTTTCGTAAATATTATAGGTTATCCTAATGTTGGGAAGTCAACATTGATGAATGCCCTTGTAGGTCAAAAACTTTCAATTATTACTTCCAAGGCGCAAACAACACGTCATAGGATAATGGGGATTGTAAATTCTGATGATTTTCAGATAGTGTATTCCGATACTCCAGGGATTGTAAAAGACCCTTCTTATAAGATGCACGAATATATGAATTCATATATTGAAACAGCTCTTATTGATGCTGACATTATTTTGTTGGTAATAGAAGCCGGACAAACATTTGAACAACAGGATGTGATCGCCAGAATAGCAAAATCGAATATTCCAGTAATTGTTGTTTTGAACAAAATTGATTTATCTGATCAGGATGCAGTTGTTGAGCAGTTAGAACATTGGAAATCATCATTAACAAAGGCTGAGGTAATACCTGTCTCCGCTCTGGAAAAATTTAATGTTGAGAGTGTTTTTGATAGGATACTACATCATTTACCCGAAAGTCCTGCTTATTTTTCGAAAGATGAGTTTACAGATCGTTCCATGAGGTTTTTCGTTTCTGAAATTATTCGTGAGAAGATTCTGATGAATTATAAAAAGGAAATTCCTTACTCGGTTGAGGTTGCTGTTGAGGAGTATAAAGAGGATGATAGATTGGCTAGAATTTCTGCCAATATTTATACAAGTCGTGAGACCCAGAAAGCAATAATATTGGGGCATATGGGAAAGTCAATTAAAAAAGTTGGGACCCAAGCTAGGCTTGATATCGAAGAATTTATTGGTAAAAAAGTATATTTGGAATTAACCGTAAAAGTTACCAAAGACTGGCGTAATAGTGACAATTCTCTTAAAAGATTTGGCTACGGTCAGTAGTATAATTTGAAATATTTATTTCTATGAGTAATACAATAGCAATTGTTGGAAGACCTAATGTAGGAAAATCATCACTGTTTAACAGATTTACAAAAACACGAGAGGCCATTGTGGAAGCAGTAAGTGGTGTTACCCGTGATCGTATTTATGGAAAAAGTGACTGGAATGGTTATGATTTTTCAGTAATAGATACTGGAGGATATGTTCATGGGTCTGATGATACTTTTGAAGAAGAAATACGTAAGCAGGTTCTATTTGCAATTGATGAAGCAGATGCTATAATATTTATGGTTGACATCCGTGAAGGGATTAGTCCTCTTGATGAAGAGGTTGCTAATTTGCTTAGAAAATCAAACAAAAATGTATATGTTGCAGCTAATAAGGCAGATGCGCCAAATGCCGGAGATTTGATAGGAGAATTTTATGCATTAGGATTAGCAGAAGTGTATCCTATCTCTGCAATGACTGGAACAGGAACAGGTGAATTACTTGATGCTGTTGTGGAGAAATTCAAAAACAATATAGATGATGAGATAATAGAAATTCCCAAAATTGCTGTTGTGGGAAGACCAAATGTTGGAAAATCATCACTTATCAATACCCTTCTTGGCGATCAACGGAATATTGTAACTCCAATTGCAGGGACAACCCGCGACTCGATTTATACCAGATATACTGGCTTTGGACATGATTTTATGCTTGTCGACACTGCAGGATTAAGAAAGAATAGTAAGGTTTATGAGAACATTGAATTTTATTCAACACTCAGAACTGTTAGGTCAATTGAAAATGCTGATGTGTGCATCTTAATGATTGATGCCCAAAGTGGAATAGAAAAACAAGATATTAGTATTTTTCATTTGGCAGAAAAGAATGGTAAAGGTGTAGTTATTGTAGTCAATAAATGGGATTTAATTGAGAAAGAAACAAATACACACCTCGAGTTTGAAAACAGAATAAGAGAGCGAATTGCCCCTTTTAATGATGTGGATATTGTATTTACTTCTGTTAAAACTAAGCAGAGGATTTTTAAAGCACTTGAATTGGCGAAAGATGTTTTTGAAAGGAGGAGTAACCAAATAAGTACCTCGAAACTTAATGAAGTATTACTTCCCCTAATCGAGAGCAGACCACCACCATCAGCTTCAAGAGGCAGATATATTAAAATTAAGTATATAACTCAACTTAAAACTGCCAGAACTCAATTTGTATTTTTCTGTAACCTTCCAGACGATATAAAAGAATCATATAAGAGGTTTTTGGAAAATACCATTAGAGACCTATATGACTTCACTGGTGTTCCCATTCAATTATTCTTCAGAAAAAAATGAGAGTTGATAAGTGGCTTTGGGCAGTTAGACTTTTTAAAACCAGAACGCAGGCCAGTGATGCCTGTAGTGGTGGAAAAGTTAAAATTGATGGCGTAAAGGTAAAAGCGTCAAGGGAAATTAAAGAGGGTAATGAAATTGAGGTCCAGCAACAAATAATTAAGAAAAAAGTGAAAGTCCTGAAACTTGTAAAAAACAGGGTTGGTGCTAAATTTGTTGCAGAATTGATGGAGGATTTAACTCCAAAAGAAGAGTACGAAAGACTAGATATGATGCGTCAACTGAATCATGAAAAAAGAGACAGGGGAGAGGGAAGACCAACAAAAAAAGACAGAAGAGAAATAGATCTTCTGAAAAATAATTAATGCAATTTTGAAATTGTGAACAAATTAAAATTTATGAATCATATTATTAAAATATCCAGTCTGATTTTGCTTGTAGTAATTATTTTTTCTTCCTGTGTTAGAAATAAAGTAACAACCCACAGCATAGCCTTCTACAATGTTGAAAATCTTTTTGATACCATAAATGATGCCGGTGTGAATGATGGAAAATATACACCTGAAAATAAAATGCCTTGGAATACAGAGAGATATGGGCATAAACTGAATCAACTGGCAAGGGTAATTAAAGCGATGGATACCGTTAATGATTATCCGGTTGTTATTGGTCTGAGCGAAATTGAAAATGAAAATGTCCTTATTGATCTGGCAAATCATGATTCAATAAAAGATGCTGCTTATTCATATCTACATAAAAATAGTCCTGACGAAAGAGGTATTGATGTAGCAATGCTCTATCAAACTGAATTTTATCAAGTTTTGGAAACGCATTTTATAAATGTCAATCTACCTGATTCTGGAAATACAACGAGAGATATTTTATATAGTAAGGGTATTTTAGTTGGTGCTGATACAGTTCATCTGTTTTTTAATCATTGGGTTTCTCGCTGGGGGGGACAGGAAAAAACAGAGCCATTTAGGATTTTTATTGCGAAGAAGTTGAAACTGATTACAGATTCAATTATGAATGCAAATGAAGAGGCATTAATAATTTTGGCCGGTGATTTAAACGACAATCCAAATGACACTAGTGTTTTTAATGTTCTTGGAGCACTTAAGCCGGAAATCCCAATTCAGGAAAAGAAGATGTATAATCTTTCATTAAATAAATTTGAAATGGGTGAAGGTTCATTATATTACCGTAGTTGGGATATGTTTGACCAGTTTATAGTTTCTTCTTCGATGTTGAAGGAGGAAAGTAAAATTCATTTGTTAAATAACGATCAGCAAATAGTGAAATACGATTGGATGTTATATAAACCAAAGAAAGGTGAAGCCAGACCAAGTCGTACAGCAGCAAAATATTATTATGGAGGTTTTAGTGATCACCTACCGGTGATGATAAATGTTTCGGCTAAGAGTAAGCAATAAACTATTTTTTATCAAAATCTTCTTCTTTCAATAACATTCCTTCATCATTGTAAAATTTCCATTTACCTGATTTCAGACCTTTAGAAAAATAACCTTCATAATATTTATTGCCATTGGGGTGATAGGTTATTGTTATGCCGTCACGTACTCCTTCAATATAATGGCCTTCGCTCCACAAAAGTCCATTACCTCTGAATGATTTCCACAAACCATCACGCTTTCCATTCTTTATGGGGCCTTCTTTTAAAACAGCAGAGTTTTCATAATATTCCTTTTCGTAGACCGCAACACTTTCTCCATCTTTAATAATGAAAGTTTTAACTAATCTGGGATTACCATTATCAAAATATGATATTATCTGCTCACCTTCGGAATACTCGTTATTTTGATTTGATTTCTCTTCTTCACAGGAATACAAAAGAACAAGGCTAATTAACAACACAAAAAGATGCTTCATATCTTATTTATAAAGATGGTTAAAGGTTAATCTTTTGCCTTTAATATTTTCATCAAATTTTCCATTGTTGTAGATAAGATTCCCGTTAACAAAAGTTTTCATCACTTTTGAATTAAAAATCTCCCCTTCAAGAGGTGACCATTTGCATTTATAAAGAATGTTCTCTTCCTTTACTGTCCAATTTAAATTCATATTAACAAGTGCCAAATCTGCATAATAGCCTTCACGTATAAAACCTCTTTTTTCAACTCTGAATAAAATTGCAGGATGATGGCACATTTTTTCTACTACTTTTCCAAGACTAAAAACACCTTCTTTGGAAAGTTGTAGCATTGCATTTAAAGAATGTTGAACCATTGGGCCACCGGAAGGCGCTTTAAAATATGGCCTTTCCTTTTCCTCTTTGGTATGTGGCGCATGATCGGTGGCTATTACATCAATAGTGTTATCTAAAACCGCTTTTCTCAACGCCGCCCTGTCATCAATCGATTTTATCGAAGGATTCCATTTTATGAAATTCCCCTTTTTTTCGTAATCTTTATTACTAAACCAGAGGTGGTGAATACAAACTTCTGCAGTGATTCTTTTTTCCTCCAGAGGAATATTATTTTGGAATAACTCCATCTCCCTCGCTGTTGTGAGGTGAAGTATATGAAGTCTGGTGTTATATTTTTTAGCTAGTTTAACAGCTTTTGATGATGACAAATAACATGCTTCTTCTGATCTTAAATCTGAATGTACTGAACTTGGAGCATCTATTCCATATTTTTTGAGAAACGAAGTATTATTGGCTTGAATTGTGGCTTCATCTTCACAATGAGTAGCCACTAATGTTGGTGCATTTTTAAATATTTTCTCAAGACTTTTTTCATTATCAACAAGCATATTTCCTGTTGAAGACCCCATAAACACTTTAATGCCACAAACATTAATCGGATTAGTCTTTAATACCTCTTCAATATTATCGTTTGACGCTCCCATATAAAATGAGAAATTTGCAAAAGATTTTGTGGCTGCAGTTTTATATTTTTCTTCAAGTATTTCCTGAGTTAGTGCAGGTGGATCAGTATTGGGCATTTCCATAAAACTGGTAACTCCCCCTGCTACTGCAGCCCTGCTTTCGGTATAGATGTCTCCTTTATATGACAATCCTGGGTCGCGGAAATGTACCTGATCATCTATTATTCCTGGAATTAAATGTAAACCTTCTGCATCAATTACTTCATAGCCTGAATAATCCGGTGCTGTACCATGGACTATACGTTCTATTTTTTCATCTTTTACAAAGACGTCACCAATAAAGTTTTCACCTTCATTCACAATTGTTGCTCTACAAATAACTTTACTGGCAGACATATAAAACTTTTTATACTGTTTTAACTGGTTTTATTTTTCCAAACATACCTCTTATTCTTAATACCATTATCCCAAATATTGCTTCTCGGAAAATGCTTTTATTCATCTTTGATGTGCCCTCAGTGCGGTCGGTGAAAATAATAGGAACTTCAGCAACATTAAATCCTAACTTAACGGCTGTATATTTCATCTCAATCTGGAAAGCATAGCCAATAAATTTTATTTTGTCAAGATCGATTGTTTCAAGTGTTTTTCTTGACCAGCAAACAAAACCGGCAGTAGTATCCATTATATCGAGGCCTGTAATTATCCTTACATACATCGATGCAAAATATGACATCAAGACTCTGCCCATGGGCCAGTTTACAACATTTACTCCTTTAATATATCTAGAGCCAATTGCTACATCTGAGCCATTTTTAGCATTAGAATTGTATAGTTTGACTAAATCATTGGGGTTGTGTGAAAAGTCTGCATCCATTTCAGTAAGGTAGTCATAGCCTCTTTCCAGTCCCCATTTAAAGCCTTCAATGTATGCTGTCCCCAGTCCTAGTTTCCCTTTACGTTCAAGAATGAAAAGTCTGTTGGCAAACTCTTTCATAATTTTTTTTACGATGGCAGCAGTTCCATCAGGGCTGTTGTCCTCCACCACAAGAATATCAAATTTTTTCTCAAGATTCATCACATACCTGATGATCTTTTCAATATTCTCTTTCTCGTTGTATGTTGGTATTATTACTAAGTTATCGTTCACTTGATATTTAAAATTTTGGTAAAAATATAAATAAAGCCGTTAAACTATATAGATTAACGGCTTTTGATAAGTTAATATTTTAAAAATTATTTAATAATTACTTTATATTTAAGATTTCCTTTTTCTGTATTAAGATTTAAAATATAAATTCCTTTTGCAATATTGCTTACATCAAAACTTAGGTGGTTACTACCTTCGTGAGGGTTATAAGTTTCAGAAATAAGTTGCTTACCTGAAATATCAAGTAGTGAAACATTGATTTTTGAGTTCTCTATTAAAATAAACGAAAGGTTAATTAAATCTTTTGCAGGATTAGGGAAGACACTTATGTCTCCATCTTCAAATAATTCTTCAATACCAACAAATTGAAATTCTTCTACTTGGTCTTCCATCACATTTCCCACAAGGTCGGCCACATTGCTTATGGTAATGAAATATAAAATTCCTGCTGATAGAGAAGAAACTGTAAGGTTTACCTGTGCTTTGTTAAATGCATGCTGTGTGGCAGTTTCAACCACAACATCATTGTCAATAACATAGTTGGCAATGTTTTCAGCAGTAGTCGATTCAACTGCCTCACTAAAAATAATTTTTATGTTTGTATTGATAATTGGCTCAACAGAGACTACTGTTGGACTAACCAAATCGCTGCCCTCAACTACATCACTTTCAAACCTGAGTTCAATTTTCCACTCATCAAAATCATAGTTCATTGGACCGGTAATATCATATGCAACACCTACTGTCGGCTCATATTCAAAAATTGATGTATTGTGTATATTTAATTCTCCACTTCCATCGTCAACTCTCCACATAAAGAAGTTAGACTGATAATTTGCGAAAGTACAATTTGCATTAACTACTTTTGTTAGAATGCTTTCATGCTCTTCAGAAACAGCACCGGTTTCAACTACTACAGCTTCAGGTAATTCATTATTTGCAGATATAAAATAGTAATCGCTAATATTTGATATTTCCGTTTTACCGTAATACTCACTTACCTCTCCTGTAAGTATAATGCTATCCCCAACTGATGGATTTCTTCCTGACTCATAAATAAACATTCCATTCCATGCACCAGTACCATCCTGAATAAAATAAGTTGTACCAAAATTGGCTGTTACAACACCTGTTGTGCTAACTACCTGTCCATCATAAGGAGAATCGTCCTGTTGTCCTTGTATATCATAGATCGAAACGAGTTCTCCTGTAAAAATTTTAGGAACATAGAAGTTATAAATTACGGTTGAACTTGTTTCTATTCCATCAATAGCAATTATCTGATAATAAACAGTTGCATTTTCTGCCTGACCTGGAATAATTGCTGTAAATGTATCTCCATTACTTGTCATTGTATGCTCGTTAGTAAGTGACTCATAAGTCAGTCCCCATCTTAAAGTTGCTGCTGAAATACGTTTAGAAGTGTTAACAATGGTAGCATCGATTTGGATATCCTCATTGGCAACAACTACTTCCGGACTTATCTCTACATTGTCGATACTAAGTGGACTTGCTGTTTCTCCACCCCAGATCAACTCAACAAATTCCGGATTATCGATAAATGGATTTCTGTTTTTCTGATATGAGAAAATCACATTGTTTCTATTTCTTTCAAACTCATCCGGTGGATCCAGAAGATTCCACTGCAATAAAGTTGATAGTTTTCCATGTTGGGCATTTGGGTAGGTATTATTCCAATCAACAACTTCTAGGTCAATTTCTCCATTACCTCCTTCATATCGGGTTGACATATAGAATATTATTCTAGCAATGTCTCCCTTTACCTCGTCACGGGCTTCCCATGTTGAGTCGGTGTAATAACAGCCAGTTGCCTCAGTATGTTGCGTGCCACCATTATCAAAATCCTTATTGCTTTTGTCCATGTTTACAGATGCGTCGGCAGGTTTAAGATTATGAACGTCGCCATACATTGGAGCCCAGTCGGCGAAATTACCATGTGATTTTGCCCAAACATGTTCGCGGTTTATGAAGTTACCGCCAGTTCCATAATCATCATTATCATGAGAGCGTCCTGTATAAACTAATATTACATTATCTGGATTTGTAGGGTCAGCATCCGACAATTTGAAAATTTGCTTAGAAGTATAATATGAATAAGGTGTATGACCTTTAATAATATTATGAAGAGCAGCCTTTAACTCATCTCCTTCTTTTGCTGAAGTACCGTTATAATAACCGGTTTGTTGGCTAAATGACAAAACTGAAGTCATAATGGCAATTAAAATAATTGATATTTTTTTCATCTTTTTAAAATTTTGAACCATATAAGTTATATAAGAACATCTAAGAGGAAAAAAATTTATTTCCTTAGATGTTTATGGCTTAGTTATGGTATTTTCATGTTTTTTCCTTTTACTTTATTCTTTTATCCTTGGCTAAAACCACAAGGCTATCTATTTTTTCTTACAAACTTACTCTTAATGAAATATTGAATCTACGACCTGTTCCCATAAAAACACTTGCTGAGTTAGCATCGAAATTGGTTGAAAACTGGCCTAAATATGAATCATTATTTTGTGCATCGGTAACATATGAATCGTTTAATGCATTTAAAACACTTCCCCTTAATTGGAATCCAATATTTTTTACCCACCAGGAATAACCAGCATGGAAATCTACCATATAATAATTTGGTATTTTCCATGATTGTCTTGGATTTCCGTTCTCATCAAATGATCCTGGACTTTCGACTGGATCAAGATCTAATGGGTTAAATTCGGCATAATGCTTCCCGAACCAGGTGAAGGAACCGGAAATATATAAACCTTTCATTATTTGCCACCTTAAACTCTCTCGATTTTGAAACTGAGCAGCATCACCAACATAAAGTCCTTTAGCATTAAATGGTTTCTTGCCAACATATTTTCCGTTATCATCATAAATTAGGGCCGTGTCAGCAGATGTCCATTTCCAGTCACCTAAAGATAAAAGGGCTTCAAACGTAAGATTATTTGTAATTCTATATGCAAATTCAAATTCCAAACCTTGGTGTAAGGCATTCATATTGTTAATGTTAACAGTATATCTAATTTCAGGATCCACGGGATCGTTCATGTATTGTGTTCTGTCGGCAGGTTTGTTATCCCAAACAGTGTAATAAGCATTAATGTTTAAGGTCATACGTGGTAACACATAACTGTAGCCCAACTCTATTGCCTTCACTTTTTCATTTTTTATTTCAAGGAAAAGATTGTTTTCTCTATTGTATACATTCTGAAACCTTTGTGATTTTGATAAATAGCCAAGGTTCATGAATACATTCATAGTTTCGTTAAGGTTATAATTAACACCTCCCTTTACTGTAAATCCAGGAATATATTTCCAGTCAGTTTCATTAGTGCTACCATCTTCAAATACTGGTAAAAAATAATCAATTCGCTTATATCCAGATGTTGAACCTGTAAGGTTAATAAAGGTAGTCAGGTTTCCATTTTGATATTTTAATTGTGCAAACAATCCGCCCCAGCGAACCAATGCATCATTATTATATCCTATTTTATCGCCTACATATTTTTTTGTAGTATCACTTTCGTTTTCATTCCCATCATCCAAGAAGTAGTTTCCTCCCAGAAGATCATCTATCTCACGGTAATGCTCCCCTTTGTATGTTCTTAAATCTATTCCACCGGAGAGAGAAAAAGCATCATTAATTTTATAATCAAAAGTAGAAAGAAGACCTAACCAAAAGTGATTGTTTACTGCATTTCGCATTATATCAGACGATAAGTTTGTTTTGTTGAAATACGGTGGTATAATATTTAAATTGGAATTATAAGTTTTTTGAAGGTCCATTTGTTTAGTTTCAACATCCAACGAAGAAGAATTGGAGAATGATCGACCTCCACCTGAACCAATTGACAGATAAAGTACATTCGAAATGTATAATTTATCGTTTACACTCCAAAAATCCTTAAGGCTAAACATAGGTTTGTGATAGTAGTTGTTTGCTGTACTAGTTTCCTTTACTCCTGGAAAAATAGTGTCTGTTTCTGTAATGTAAGCACGATCTAAATAGCCCCAGTTAGGATTATATTTTAATCCCATATCAACGGCAAGTCCTTTTGATTCAAGATTATCAATATAATCACTGGTCATTCCTGACTTTTCAGCATATTCCCTGTCGAATGCTGACATACGTTTTTTATAACTTCTTTGTCCGTGTTTTTGTGGTGCACCCATTGCTGTTAAACTTACAAGGTGTTTACCAACCTCTTTGTCAACACGTAGAAAATAAAACCAACCTTCTGTAAAAGTCTGGTCTACCCAGCCATCTCCTTTTTTGTAGGAACCGGCAAAAGTAACTCCCCATCCATTGTTCATTCGCCCTGTTGTCATACCAAGTGTTGTGCGTAAAAAGCCGGCTGTACCAACTTCTTGCTTTAAACTAATACCTTTTTTTGCATCAATTCCTTTGGTGGTAATATTAATGGTTCCTCCAACCGAAGGGATTGCCAGTTTAGACATTCCGAGTCCGCGTTGTACCTGAGTTCCACGCATAACTGCATCAAGACCAAACCAGTTGGACCAATAAACCCACCCATTTTCCATATCGTTTACAGGAATTCCATCAAGCATTACTGCTACATTTCTTTGGTTAAATCCTCTGATATTAATTCTGGCATCGCCATCACCACCACCAGATTGGGTTGCATAAACACCAGGAGTTGAGTTTAGTATTAAAGGAATATCCTGAGAGGCTAACTGTTCTTCAATTTGTACAGGTGAAATATTTGAAAATGCTACCGGGGTTTCTCTGGTTTGCGCAAGATCTGCAACAACTTCTACCTCACTTAGTGTTACTGTTTTTAGTTCAAAGTTTACAAAAAGATTCTTATCAGCAACAGTAATCTGCTTTATTTCACTAATGAAACCAATGTACGAAACTTCAAGGGTGTATTTACCAGGTTCAAGTTCTAAACTAAACACACCATTAATATCAGTTGCTGCACCCTGTCCGGGCCCATAAACCACATTAACTCCTGGTAATCGCTCGCCAATACTTTTGTCGGTGATAATTCCACTTATTGTTTTCGTTTGAGTAAACGAAGAGAAGGAAAAAAACAATAAAACAATGATAAGAGTTATAATTCTATTCATAATATTATGTTTGTAATGTGATTAGTTAAGGCATTAAAGGCTTCAAGCGATATTACTTGAAGCCTCCAATGATATTAATTTATTTCAGGTTTTTTATCTGAATATCAGTTTTCTTGTTTTCGAATTACCCGACTCAAGTTTAACTGTTACAAACAAAATACCTTTAAAATTTTCTTTAGTAGAGAAATTTCCACTGAAAGTATTTGAACCTAGTTCAATTCTTTCAATAATTCTTCCGGAGAGATCAAACATTTCAACATATTCGATTGCTTCACTAGCTTCAATGGTAAAGTTATTATCAGTAACAGGATTAGGATATATTTCCACATTGATATTAATTTTATTTTCATCAATACTGAAAGTTGTACAATCACAATTATGGAATCCCAAAGAGTCAAAAGTATTTTGAGGAATGGTATCCCATTGCTGATCTACCACAAAATATGGATCGGGATTTGTAGTTATGCCATATGAAACATCTGGTTTTCTAATTAATGTATGGTCTTTCGTCCATGCCAGCCAGAATAATGGTCCAACAATATAATTTGATATGGTATATTCAGTTGGATTTCCACCACTATTATAAGTAATTGTTGTGTCGTTTAGGTTTCCCCAGCCATTATCATCGCTTGTCATTGGTGGGCCAATGAAAGCAAAAATATCAATAATGTCACCAGTAACTGTTTCAAGTGTTACAGCATCATTACCATTGAAATACATCATCTTATTAACCTCATAAACCGGGCATAAAAAAATGTCAGCTTTTTCTGCTAAAGCACTATCAACTGGTTGTTCAAAGCCAGTACCATCCGGATCTTGTTTGTCTAAAACAACAACAAAGGTTCCTTTTGATTCGATGGTTCCTGTAAGGCCAACTGCATTTGGAGTAAATCCTCCATTTGAGTAACGAACCAGTTGGTATGTGCTTAGATCAATAGTTTCAAGGGTAGGGTTATAAATTTCAATTGCTTTATTATTTCCAGAACCTTCAACATATTCTGAAATAAATAAATTTGTGCATTCCTGAGTATAACTTAATGCTGTAAATAAAACAGCAAACATAAGGAGTAAAAGTCTCTTCATAATAAATAGTTTAAATTGATTTTTTTATGATTTTGAGCACAAAAGTAGTAACTAATACTAACAATTGTCAATTAGCACTAATTTATTCTCATTTTAAGTTATAATTAATAAAATTCGTTGAAATAAACTACATCACAGCAGAGTTGACGAGGTATTAAAATAGGATTTGTTTTCAAAACGATGCAAGCATCGGAGTGTTAAACTCATTTATCCCGATATGCTACACTATCGGGATTCGTTCAAATTACAATTTTCAGTGCATTACGTTTTTGAAAATTGAGTTTCACTAATAAATCAGGATTTCATGGTAGGAATTGTGAAATGGAATTCGGTGCCTTCTCCTACTTTACTTTCTGCCCAGATTTCTCCATTTGCTTTTTCAACAAACTCCTTACATATTGTCAGACCAATACCAGAACCTTTTTCACCGATTGTGCCCAAGGTAGTTTGTAAAGTTTTTAAGTCAAACAGATTAAAAAGATCATTCTCATTTATGCCAACGCCAGTATCTGTAACTATTATTTCAATTTTATCATTTTTATTAAGAGCAGAAACAGTAATACTTCCCCCTGGGGGTGTAAATTTTATGGCATTTGAAACTAAATTTCTAATAACAGTGGAAAGGAGATTCCTATCAGTAAAAACCTTAATACCCTTATCGATATTGATATGAAAAGTTATGTTCTTGGAATTAAATGCTGGATTATAAATCTCTGTTACGGTTTCTATCAGATCATGAATAATAATTAATTTAGCATAGATACTAATATCACCCATTTGTGTTTTTGCCCAATCAAGAAGGTTTTCTAACAGATTATAGGCTTGATTTGTTGAGACATTAAATTTTTGTATTGTTTCAAGAACACTTTGGTTATCCAAATCAAATTTCTTTTTAAGAATCAAGTCGGTATAAGATACAATAGTGCTCAAAGGACTTAACAGATCATGTGCAATTATTCTAAACATTAAATCTTTAGTGGAGTTTAACTTCTCAAGTTCTTTATTTTTTAATTCAATTTCTTTGTTTTGAGAAAGTAGTTTTTGATTTAGATTGCGTTTTTGTTTATTGTTGATTAGAATAATAATAAGGAATGACAGTAAGGTTAATATGCCTATAGTAAATAATAGAATCTGATTGTTTTTAGAATCAATTTGTTGTTGTTGTAGTTCTTTATCCTTTTTAAGATTCTCGTTCTGGTATTCATAGGTTTTTAAATTAATATAATTAATGCGATTTTCCTTTTCATCATTAAAAATACTATCCCCGTATGTTTTATTTATTTGCGAATATTTATAGGCACTATCAAACTGTTTAATATTAGAAAATGAAGTTGCAAGAATTTTAGATGATAATTGAATATCCCATTTAGCATTTAATTTTTTAGCCAGATTATATGCAATCAAAGCGTGATTTATACTTTTAATATGATTGCGTTGAACCTGATATAATGAAGCGAGTCCATTGTGCGCATATGATATTTCCCATAGGTTATTATAGTTTGGTGCGGTAATAATTTTTAAGAACATTTCTTCTGCATCTTCAAACAATCTAAGTTTCGTATAAATCCATCCCTTAAGATTATAAATCATAAATATTTGATTGGTATCTTTCAGAAGATTACTAATTCGTAAGGATTTATTACAGGAAATTATGGCACTGTCATAATTGTTTTTTTGATCATAACTAATACCCAGATTAAATAAATTTGTTGCCATTAGTGTACTGTCGTTGATAAAATGACAAATGGCCAGTGATTTTTTATGGTAACTTATTGCTTTATCTACTCTTGCTTGCATATTATAAATCATGCCAATATTATTATAACCAACGGCGATCCCTTTTTTATCATTAATTTCCTGATAAATTTTAAATCCTGAACTAAAATAATCCAGTGCCAAATCATATTCTCCAAGAATATAATGTTTGCCACCAATTTTACTCAAAATATCAGCCTGAATTTTTCTATAATTGTGTTTTATTGCAATCTTAAGGGCTTTTAATAAATAGAAATTGGCAGAATCTGGATTATTATAATTGAAAGTTTGACTTTGATTTTCATATTTTATTATTAACAAACTATCATTAGTATTAAATCCACCATTAACTTGTACTTTTTCCTGACATAAAGCACTACTAAATGTAAAGTTTAATAGAAATAATAAAAACAAGAGTAATCGATAACCCATTTGTAAATGGTATTTTATTTATTGGTTAAATCTAAGCATTTTTTAAATATGAAACTATTTCAAGTGAATTCTAATGTCATAAAAAAACCTTGTAATAGTTCTTATTACAAGGTTTTATAGCGGGCCTTTTTGAATTATTATCCTACATTAGTATTAGCCAAATGGCTATAATGCATGATAAAATCCAACTATTAAAGGAAAAAGGATCTTTCGTTAATAATAGAAAATAACCTTAGTTTACTATTCTTGAGATCTTCAAAAAAATAGACCTTATGATTTTTTATAAAAACCCTTGAACTTATCTGCTCAGCTTTTCTAGGTACCAATCCTATTGATTTTACCTCACTCTCTGAATACGTTCTATCTATTTCTAAAGTGCTATCAATCATTTCATTTTAATTTTTTTACCATCTTTAATACAAATCGGGCAGTTGGAATTTCTAATAATAGATATGTAACCACAACGCTCACAACTAAAATATTTCTGAAGTTTTTTCTTCGATGATTTTTCCTTCTCTACTCCCGAGTCTATCATAAAACTGTAATTAAATAGTGCAATTGTATTACCAACAGCTGTGCCAAAGTTATTTCTTAGTTTTTTGATTGTGCCTAAGTATCGGAATAGCAGCAATGTATATAAAGAATAATTATTTTAGATTCAAATTGATTTTTGAATAAAATAACCTAGGAGTATAATTATTTACACTTTTGGATATATGATATTATCCAATAACGAATATGTTAAGACCATTGCAAATTAGGTGAAAAGTATAAAACTCAACTCATTTTCATTATTTTTGCATCCGCAAAGATTATTATATGCACAATTTCGATAAATATAATTACGATAAACAGCAACTTGACAAAAGATCTGCTGATATCATAGATGTAACTCTTGGTGAAGAAGATCGCCTGGAGGTATTAAAAAATATATTGGGGCTCATTGATCTAACTACCTTAAGTGGAGATGATAACATAAAGAAAGTTACAGATCTGTGTAAAAAAGCAGTTTCATTTAAAAGTGAGGAGAAGGGAATCCCAAATGTTGCTGCCATATGTGTTTATCCGGTTTTTTCAACTTTAGTGTCAGAAATGTTATTTGATACAGGTCTAAAGACTGCCTGTGTTGCAGGTGCATTCCCTAGTGGTTTGTCACCTCTGAATATAAGGGAACAGGAAGTTTCATATGCTGTTGATAATGGAGCTGATGAAATAGACATGGTAATTAGCCGTGGTAGATTGATTGAGGGTGATGAAAATTTTATTGCGGAGGAGGTTAAACGGTTAAAACTGATGTGCGGTGAGGCACATTTAAAGGTGATTCTGGAAACCGGAGAGTTGAAAAGTGTTTCTTTGATTAGAAAGGCTTCTGAAATTTCAATTAACTCAGGTGCAGATTTTTTGAAAACATCCACGGGGAAAATGAATCCCGCAGCTACTCATGATGCATTTTTAATTATGCTGGATACAATTAAAGAGTATTATGAAAAAACCGGAAGAAAAATCGGAATTAAAGCTGCTGGTGGTATTTCAACTGCTGATGAATCAATAGGGTATTATTTATTAGTAAAAAGTGTTCTTGGTGATGAATGGCTTAATAAGGATTATTTCAGAATAGGTGCCAGCAGGCTTGCAGATAATATTTATAATGAAATAGTGGGAGTGGGGTGAATGAATGCCACATAATATACTTAAGGTGAGAGAAAATGTAAAATAATACGAGATGAAAAAATTACTTTTTTTAACATTATTAATTGCTACAATTTCAGCAAGTTCACAAACGCTTCTCACAGAAGCTAACGACTTTCATATTAAAACGATTGAGGGAGAAACAATTTATTTATTTCCAATTCTGGATAATGATAGTATGATAGTTGTAATAGATTTTTTCTCAACTACATGTGGACCCTGTCAGGATTTTGCCGATGACTTTCAACAAAGTTATGAGGATTTTGGCTCGAATGAAGGAAATGTATATTTCATGGGGATTAACTGGGGTAACAACAATCAGGGTGTATATGAATTTGACTCCATATTTGGTCTTACTTTTCCCACTTCAAGCGGAACGCAGGGAGGTGGTAATATAGTTTTTAATGATTACCAAATCCAGTCTTATCCAACAGTTATTGTTATTAAACCAAATCATGAAATCAGTAATCAACATATATGGGAACCTTCCAATGAAAATATTAATGAAGCTGTATTAGAAGCCGGTGGAATTTTCGTGGGAGTAGAAAAAATTGAAGAGAATAAACATAATATCAAAGTATTCCCTAATCCAGCAAATAGTATTGCAAGCATCAGTTTAGATATGGAGAATTCTGATGATATTTATATCGATATACTGAACTTAAACGGGCAAATTGTTTATCAAGATATAAAGTACTTAAAAGCAGGGCCAAATCTATTTAAACTTAATGTATCAGATTATAAATATGGAGTTTATTTTATCAGAATTGTTTCTGAAAAGGAGATAATTTATTCTGGTAAATTATTTGTTGGTATTTAGGCTATCAGACAATCTTATTAAACTGTCTTTTTGCATTTCTATTTTTCTCAGTGAATCAGCAATTTTTTCTTTGGTTATTCTTTGTTCTAGTTTACCAAGTATTTGATTTGTGTTTTCAAGAACTTGTTCAAGAATCTCTTCCATTATTTCAGGTCTCATATTATAATAAGCCAGGTTTTGTTTAAAATCCTTAGCTGAAATTTTGTGTTCTATAAATAACTGATTATAATATGGTTCTTTTAACTCTTTGATACTTTTTCGTTTTAACTTATCAAAATTTAGTGCTCCTTCAATAATTTGAATATCAGTCATTACTTCAGTCATTTTGTCTTTTGAAAATAAATTATCCGGTTGATTATCTACTGGTTTATTTTCTATATAGCAAGATGAAAAAAATAGTAAAATGAAGGGAACTGTAAGTTTTATAATATTTCTAATTTCCAATTTCAGATATAAATTTAATTCGCATTAATCTTATTTCATCTTCGGTGAATTCGGCTTCACCCAATTCTTCCAGTGCGTCACTGATCGAATCAGTTTCTGCTTCTGAGAAATAATCAAAAATCTCTTCCTGATGATATTCATCAACATGTTCATCAATATAATAATCTATATCAACCCTTGTTCCCGAAGAAACAATTCGCTCAATTTCTGAGAGCAATTCGCTCAATTCTAAATTTTTAGCATGAGCAATATCCTGAAGCGGTAATTTCCGATCAATACTTTTAATAATATAAACTTTAAGCCCAGACTTATTGATCACCGATTTAATGACCATATCATTAGGGCGTGTTATCTCGTTTTCTTCAACATACTGTTCAATTAAATCAAGAAATGGTTCACCGTATTTTTTTGCTTTTCCAACTCCAACACCGATAATTTGCTGGAGTTCTTCCCTTGTAATTGGATACTGTATGGCCATATCCTCCAGAGAAGGATCCTGAAAAATAACGAATGGAGGAAGTTTTTCTTCTTTAGAAATGTCTTTTCTTAAATCTTTAAGCATTAAGAATAATGAATTATCAGATCCGCTATTCTTTTGACTACTGCTTTGTGTAATTATTGATCCGTCATCACTATTATCATAATCATGATCTTTGGCAAGCATTATACTATAAGGGTTTTTAGTATAATCTATGCCTTTTTGAGTGATTTTAAGAATACCATAATTTTCTATCTCTTTCTCAATAAATCTATTTATCAGTGCCTGCCTGATAATTGTCATCCAGTGTTTGTAATCATCATTTCTATCAAAACCAGAAGCAAACATCTCGTGATTATCAAGTTTTATAGATTTTATGTCACCGGTTTTATTTCCGGCAATAAAATCAGAAATTAGTTTTGCCTTAAATTGTTCTTTAAGTTCATTAACAATTTCAACAACCAATTTGATGTCGTCCATGCCCTCAAACTTTACCTTAGGATTAAGGCAGTTATCGCAAGCACCACAATTGTCCTTTGTATAAACTTCACCAAAATAATGTAATAATGATCTATGGCGACAAACTGATGATTCAGCGTAAGCAACAGTTTCAAATAAAAGTTCTTTGGCAATTTCCTGCTCTGCAACAGGCTTATCCTTCATAAACTTTTCCAGTTTTTGGATATCGTCATAACTATAGAAAGTAATACAGTTTCCTTCTCCACCATCTCGGCCTCCTCTACCTGTTTCCTGATAATAGCCCTCAATACTTTTTGGAATATCATGATGTATAACAAAGCGAATATCAGGCTTATCTATGCCCATACCAAATGCAATTGTTGCAACTATTACTTCAGCATCTTCCATAAGGAACCCATCCTGATTATTCCTTCTTGTGGCTGCATCAAGGCCTGCATGATAAGGAAGAGCCCTTATGCCATTCACAACTAGTGATTCAGCAATCTCCATTACCTTTTTTCGACTAAGGCAATAAATTATTCCTGATTTATTTGGTTGCGATTTAATATACTTAATAATGTCTTTAACAACATTTTTAGTTTTTGGTCTAATTTCATAATACAGATTAGTTCTATCGAAAGAAGATTTAAAAACTTCAGCCTCAGGCACTTCCAAATTTTTAAGGATATCTTCCTGAACTTTAAGGGTTGCAGTGGCAGTAAGTGCAATAATTGGCACTTTATGTCCAATAGCATTGATAATAGGACGTAATTTTCTATATTCAGGTCTGAAATCGTGACCCCATTCTGAAATACAATGGGCTTCATCAATTGCGTAGAAAGTGATTTTTATTTTCTGAAGGAACTCAATGTTTTCTAACTTAGTCAATGATTCAGGAGCCATATAAAGTAACTTGGTCTTGCCTGCAAGCAAGACGGCTCTTACTTCCATCATCTCACTTTTTGATAAGGAAGAATTCATAACGTGAGCAATACTTCTCTCGCTGCCAAAATTCCTAATCATATCAACCTGATTTTTCATCAGGGCAATTAATGGTGATACTACAATTGCTGTTCCCTCTAACAAAATTGCCGGAAGTTGGTAACAAAGTGATTTCCCGCCACCAGTTGGCATAACCACAAAAGTATTTTTGTTAGCCAACAGACTGTTAATAATTATTTCTTGTGTTCCTTTGAACTTAGTAAAGCCAAAAAAAGACTTTAAAATCTGTTTTAACCTGATTTCTTTTTTATCGATAGGCATTAGTCAGATAAATTTATCTTTGTGTTTTTATTGTGTCTTACAAAAGGAAATTATTTCAAATTATTATGTAAGCACATACATTTTTTCGATTTAATACAAATATAATAATAATAATTCTGAGAATCACAAGTTTATTTAAAAACTTTTCAGGTGGACGATAAAATAAAAAAATCAGCTTTAAAAGCTATCGAAAATGAAATTGTCTCTATTGAGGGAATCAGAAAATCGGTGAATAATGATTTTGTAAGTGTTGTAAGAGCAGTTTTTACTTCCGGAGGTAGAGTCATTATTACAGGAATAGGGAAAAGTGCAATTATTGCCACAAAGATTGTTGCAACTCTTAACTCAACAGGAACGCCATCAATCTTTATGCATGCCGCAGATGCTATTCATGGAGATCTGGGAATCATACAAAAGGATGATATTGTAATAATAATTTCCAAGAGTGGCGGTACCCCTGAGATAAAGGTTTTAATTCCACTTATTAAAGCAAGAGGTAATATTCTTGTAGCTATGGTAGGGAATACTGAGTCATACCTGGCAAAGCAATCTGATTTTATTCTAGATACCACAGTTGAGCGTGAAGCATGTCCTAATAATCTGGCACCAACCTCAAGTACAACTGCACAACTTGTGCTAGGAGATTCTTTTGCCATAAGTTTATTGGAATTACGTGGTTTTACTGCTGCCGATTTTGCAAAAATGCATCCAGGTGGAGCACTTGGAAAGAGAATGTTTGTGAGAGTTGGAGATTTATCAACCAAGAATGAAGTTCCGAAAGTTGATATTAATGAATCGATAACAAAAGTTATTATTGAAATATCCTCAAAACGACTGGGAGCCACTGCTGTATTGGAGAATGGAATATTAAAGGGTGTAATAACTGATGGTGATATTAGGAGAATGCTTGAAAAATCACATGACTTCAGCAATCTGAAGGCAAAGGACATATTTTCCGGAAGTCCAAGAACTATTGGAAAAGATGAACTTGTGGTGAACGCACTTTCAATCATGAGAGAAAATAATATAACTCAATTACTTGTTGTTAATAATAAGGACTATGTTGGTGTAATTCATTTGCACGATATTTTAAATGAAGGAATATTTTAAGAAATTATAAATAAATGAAAGCGGTTAATCCCAAAGAATTTAATGATTACAGATCCAAAATGAACGACAGGATATTGTCGGCTCCTAATAATAAAGTAATAAAAAGAATATTTAATGTTGATACCAATGCATACATGGAAGGTGCGTTGAGTGTGAAAACCAAGGAAATGCTTGGACTTGTATCTTCCATGGTGTTAAAATGCGATGATTGTATTTATTATCATCTTGAAAAATGCTACGAACAGGGAGTTACAACCGAAGAACTGATGGAGATATTTGGAGTTGCAAATCTTGTGGGAGGGACAATAGTAATTCCTCATACCCGAAGAGCAATGGAATATTGGGACAAGTTAATTAGTAAATAGAAGGGATAGAAAAAAATTGCTGCTATTGCCACTGTGGATTCTGTGGGTTGATTTATAAATAGAAGCACAATAGAGACAAGAGTAGCAATAAAAATTAATAAAAAGCGACTTGACTTTTATGCAAACTGTTGCTTATGTGAAAACAATAGTAGCAATAGAAGCCATAGTTGCAATAGAAACTACAGCAGCAAAAAATTAAAATATGAAACTCTGGACACAAGATTTGGTTAAAAAATACCGACAACGTACTGTTGTAAAAGAAGTATCTATTGAAG
>Ga0164315_10000295_pt1 | contig 33028 bp, 19 predicted proteins | sample GuaBasSedimGuay6_FD_113737 | JGI IMG/M metagenome (GOLD analysis project Ga0164315, IMG submission 113737) | Subseafloor sediment microbial communities from Guaymas Basin, Gulf of California, Mexico - Guay6, Core 4569-2, 0-3 cm | ecosystem: Environmental > Aquatic > Marine > Hydrothermal vents... | reverse complement strand
GCTATCTCGTTTTCTTTAAGTGAGCTTTTTTTAATTGCTTTCGTGATTTTAGCTGTTGCAGTAATCCATTTGGTCTTAAACATATCCCATTGACGATACGTTGCTATTTCACCAATAGAAATTATAACACCTTCAAATTGTTTGCCGGGGTAGGCCAGCGGAGAAAAGACTACAGGTAGGCCCGTTGTAATATGGGCACCAATAGATTCATGAAGTTTCATTTCTACTTCCAAATCTTGAGATTGGGCAAGGCTGGCTATTTTTGCGCCCGCTCCGGCCATTTCCCCTTCCATTCTTTGCCCTATAGAACCAGCTTTCCAGGTAAGTCCCCGAATAATAGTTCCGTCACAAGGTGCAAGCCAGGTCATGTTTTCTCTTTTTTCTTTGCTGGCTTTAATATTTTTTTCATAATCTTCAATTTGATAAGCATATTTTCTTAGCTCAACTTCTTTTACTTTCTTAAATCGTAGAAGCTTGATTTTTGCCTGCTCTAATTTAGATTTTTGCAACTCAACTTTAAGTTCTTCATCTGCAATTTGATCATATGGTGAACCTTTATACACAATTTCCAGAGATTTTTTTGAGATATTTGTTTCCAGAATCCCTGTTTCAAGTTCATGCCTTAAGTCTGCTTGAGCTTCTTTTGATACAAACCCTTTGGATACAAAAGGTTCTTTCTCTAAAATTTCTTTTGTTAGCCGGGTCGTTTTACTGTTCAGATTAATGATCTCTCTTTTAAGTTTTGTGGCATTAACAGCATCGATGGCTCTTTTCTTTTGCTCCAGTCCAGCTAGAGCGACTTGAAGCCCCGCCGTTTCAAGATCAACTTTACGGAAATATTTACACGCTTTAATTTTATTTTCACATATTTCAAGTTCCCGTTCATAGATTAGCTGATTTCTTTCATTTTCAAATTCTTCAATTTTTTTGTTGATCGCTGAAGTTTCAATGACGACAATAGTTTCTCCTGATGTCACTTTTGCACCTTCTGCAGACAGGTGTACTATGGTTCCTGCTGCGGGAGTAAAGTATAAGTCCATCTTTTGAGGTTTCAGGAACCCGGAAACTTTGGCAATTTGTTTAAATGGTCTTTCGCAAACCTTAACGATTTTTATTTTCTGAGAACTTATAGAATCACTATTTATACATCCAGAGATGAAACAGCCAATTAACAAAATAACAGGTGTAAGACTAAACAAATCTAAACTAAAAATTTTCATTGGTTATAGTCCTCCATCTAAAGGAAGAAGAACTTTAGTTTTTCCATTAATGATTTCTTTTATATATGTAAAGCTATGATCCTTGCCGAGGATTGTAACTTTTTTTGACTCACTATGAGAATTTATCATTACATCAATTACTTTTGTTTTATCCTTTGTATAAATACATGATGACGGTAATCGGGTGGAGTTTTTGAGGCTTAATACCACAATATCCGCCTTGACAGAGAGATTGGGTATAAGTTTTTGGTGTTTGTTTTCTATAGTTATAGAAACATCAAATTGTTTTGTTCCATCTTTCCCCATAAATTTATCTGATACAGCTACTTTTCCTACTTTGGCAATCTTCCCGGCACAGTAAACTTCCGGCAGGGAGGGAAAAGTCAGGTTCACAAGTTGACCTTTTTTAACCTGTTCAATATCACCTGTAGCAACCTTTATTTTTGCCTTTAAAATACTGGTGTCAATAACCTTGATAAGATTCATCCCCCGCCAGACTCTTACACCTTCCTGTAGTTTTGGAATTCCATAGTTTCTTGTATCCAGATGCACTGCTGTTCCAGTTGTTTGTGCAGTTACAGAAGCATTCTTAAGTATGTCAAATCTTTGTTTGGCTGCTGCTTTAAGACTTTCAGTTCGTAGTTTTTCCCGTTCCTGAGAAAGAGTGTCTATATCTATCTGCCTCTTATTGGAATGTGCAAGTTCTTTACTTGTAACTAAAAACTTTTTTGATGTTTTAGATAGTTTATCTTTTTCTTTGGCTGTTTTTCCTGCTTTCAATTTGTTTAATGAAGTTAGAGCATTTTCCTTCCTTAAAACCGCCTGTTCATAATTGTCTTCAATCTTTAATATTTCAAGTTGACTGGCATAGCCAAGTTTTTTTAGAGCTTTTTGAGTTGAAAATCTCTTTGAAAAATAGTTTATAGAGTTTTTTGCAACATTGAGTTCAAGGCTTGAACGTTCCACCTCAAGAGGATCAAAACCCTTTAACAGAAAGGTTTCTTTAGCTTTGGCATTTACATATTTACTTGAGGTCGCATTGTATTCTTCTTCTTTATCTTCCTGAGCCTGCATGTTTTTCACAACTGCTTTGTCATAGGTGATTTGCTGTCTCTTTGCTCTCATTTCAAACCTTATGGCTGAACCTTTAAGTCTTTCTGTGGATAATCTAAAGAGTTCGTCTCCTGTGCTTACCTGAGCGCCGTCTTCTACAATAAATTCAAGAGTTGCTACGAACTTTGGAGGAACTGTGGCAATGTTTTCGATTTCACATTCTATCTGGCCTCTGCCACTAACTGTTAATTCATAGTCAGAAACTTCAGGGTAAACATAAAGTCTTTCATTTTTTGATGAGGAAAAAAACGATGATTCGTTACATCCTCCAGAGAATAAAAGAGAAAATAGGAGCAAAAATCCAACAATGAATGTAGGCGAATATTGATGGTGGATATATCGATTCAATCGAGATTTCCCCCCATAGATCTAATGTAATTAGCAATTGCTATCCGATAATTTATCTTTAAATTTACAAGAGATGATCTTTCTGTAGTTACATTGGTTTGAGCTTCTCTTAGTTCTATTGCTGACACAAGACCCTTTTCAAAACTAAACCTGGAAAACTCTGCACTTTCTTCTGCCTGTTTAACACTCTCTTTAGATATTTTTATTGATCGTTCCAGTCGTTTGATTGCTCTTAAGGCAGCTTTTTGTGCAATCACAGATGAGGCGAGGTCTTGTTCCAAATCAATACGGGCGATTTTTTCAGATTCTTTAAGACTTTTGTATCTATGTTCTTCACTTCTTCGGCCCAAAGAAAATGAGAACTGGAGGCTGTTGGTCAAATCTGCGTCAATACCATCAATATTTGAGTAAGCGGACCTGAATTCTAGATCAGGCTTGGCATTACGCATTCCATCGCGAGTTTCAAGTCTGGCAATTTTGACTCTCGTTTTTGAAATTTCAAGCTTTTCTATAATCCAGTTAGAGTTAATTTGAAGGTTTGCTGTAGTAAATTTTAATGGTTCAATTGATTTCACATGTGTTGAAGGTTCTAAGCCAATTATGTCTGAGATAGTATCTCTTAATGTTGCAAGTCTTTGTTCTTCTCTTAGAACATCATTTTCAGCTTGTCCTAAATTAACCTGTGCATTTAGTACATCTATTTTGGTGGATGTGCCAAGGTCGAAGCGGACTGTCGCAAATTCCAAAAGTTTGTTCCATCTCTCAACTGCATTTTTGTTAACTTCTACACGTTCCTGTAATCGAAGTATTTCATAGTAATTCTCAATAATAGAGTAGCGATAGTCAACAACCATACTGTCCCGCTGCAAGGCGGCTATTTCAAGGTTGAGGCCGGCCGTGTCTAACTGAAGAGAGTTGTTTGAAAAGAGGGGGTGAACCCAGGTGACAGATCTACTCTTGTTGTCAGCTGATGATCCGTCATCAGAATAACCGGCAGATAAGGTACCGCTGTTTTTTAATCTCTTTGTTAAAATAGAACTTCGTTCTTCGTTGTCTGCTGCGAAGACTCTCATCTGTGGTGTATAGTCTGAACAGTTTTCCCTGAAATCTGCCAGAGCACGACCGTAACTGGCTTGAATCTTTTTCATTTCTCTGCCATGGATCATTCCCTGGCTTAATGCGTCTTTTAGTGTGTAATCAGCTATTTGAATCTTTGTTTCTGAACTAATATTTTCACTTAAAGCAAAAGTTGGAAAGAATGACAGAAATGTAAAAAGGAAGATGGATGTTAACAGGTAGTAGTTATTTAATTGTGTTACTTTCACTGTAAGGTTCCTGTCCTTTTTATTCTGTCTGCTTTTCTTTTACACGCAGCTCCCTTTTCCAGGATCTTGAACGCCTGTGTTTTTCGGCCTGTCCGATTGTACAATGTTCCAAGACTATCATAAGCAAAGCCAAGGTCATTAAAACTGCGGGCGATGGCAGATGGCGGTATTTTCAATCGTTGATTTCTGGAAACAGCAGCTTCCATTTTGTTTATCATTTTTTTATACAGACTCTCCGCCTTTTTATAATTTTTCATATCTACGTAAATGGAGGCTTGTCTCATGAGGTTTAAACCTTTCCAGCGTTCGATTATCCTTATATCATTAGATACTGTGTTCTGAGATAATAATGTTTCAATATGTAGATATAAAGTTAGTGCCTTATGTATTTGTTTCTGTTGTTGTAAAAACAATGCAAGAGTATCTAGGGCACCGATTCGTCTATCGAAATTCAGGTTTTTATCTGATTCAATTCTTTTGACGTTTCCACGAAGGATTAATTCTATTGTTGCATGTAAACCCTGACCGGCTAATTTATCTTTTAGTATGGTCAGGTCATGAGAGGAAGTGGGAGTACAGGTCCGTCCTAAAGCATCTTTAAAAGGAGGGTTGTCTATTTCTAATTGCTCTACAATTAAGGCTATTTTATTTCTAGTTTGATTCGCTTCATCCTCATTATTTTGCATTCTGCAAACTGCTTCGAGTATTAAAAGAGGGATAAGTAGAGCAATATTGTTTTTCATTTCATTGTGTTCAACAATAGTAATTTTTTGCTTTGTATATTGTTTTGCCTCTTTATAATTTTTATTTCTTATACATAAATCAATTAGAGGAGTAAGTGGAGTGAGAAGGGCCCTGCTTTTAACCCCTTTAGAGGTAGTGGTTAATTTAATTGATTTTCTAAAAGAACTTTCTGCTTTGTTGTATTGTTTATCCCACTTGTAAGCTAATCCAAGGCGGTTTAAGTTGTTAATGAGAATGATGTTTTCTTTACCATTAATTTCAGCTTCCTTAACCCTTTTCTCAAGTTGTTCAATAGGAGTTTCTGTTTTTATATAATTATTTGAATTACCGACAAAAACATCGGACAGGTATGTTGATATTTTACTGAAAATTGAGACGGGAGTTAAATTACCTGAAGAGGTATGGTCCTGTTTTCCATTAATTATTGATGAACTGTCATCATTCTCTGCACCAGTTGCTGGAGAGAGGGAGGCTAAATGGATAATAAATGAACAAGTGATGGCCACAACTAACGAAAGCAATAAATTATTTTTTGATATTTCCAAGAGTTACTCCTGAATCGGTCTTCTTTGTGAACATGTGTTGCTCATGAATATGCGTTGCTCCAGCACCAGGTTTTTTGTTTTACAAAATATTAGATATTACGGGATACAAAGTATTATACATTTTTTTCTACTTACTTAAAAGACATGTTAATATCTACCTAATGATTACATTAAACATAAATAAGGCTTCTCAAATTACCTCTTTGTACCCTCTCGAAGGTAAGCTTATTGAGGTTGCACCAATAGGTGATGGCCATATTAACGACACCTGGGTTGTATCTTTTTCTGATTCTGATTCTGATTCTTTTTCTGATTCTGATTCTGATTCTGATTTCGATGAAGCGAGCAAAAGATACTGTCTTCAGCGCATAAATCACCATGTTTTTACTGATGTTGAAGGCCTCATGTCAAACATCGAAAAGGTAACAGAACATCTTTATCGTGCGGTTTTAGATCGTAAAGGTGATTCTGACAGAGAATCATTGAGGCTTTGTTCTGCAAAAAATGGACATAAGTTTGTCAAATATGATCATCATTATTACAGGTTGTATAATTATATTGAGAACAGTTTCGTCCCTTCATGTGGCTCAAAGACCGGCCTCGATTCTGCTCATCCTGATGAAGACTTTTGCCATCTCGAGTCTCCTTATTTAAATACTTTATTTAAAGCAGGATCAGCTTTCGCATCATTTCTAGGAGATTTGTCAACATACAGTGGCCCTCCATTAGTTGATACTATTCCAGAGTTTCACAATACAGTTCATCGTTATCAAACATTTTTGGATGTTGTGAAAAAAGATGCTTTCGGGAGGGCGGCATCTGTAGCTAATGAAATATCTTTTGTAAAAGACAGGGTTCATATTACATCTGTCATTGTTGATGGCCTTCAATCTGGTGATATTCCAGTAAGAATTAGTCATAATGATACAAAAATTAATAATGTACTTTTTGACAATGATACAGGTGACGTCTTATGCGTAATAGATCTTGATACTATTATGCACGGTTCAGTTTTATACGATTTTGGAGATGCTGTTCGCATTGCAGCATCAACAGGTGATGAAGATGAACAGAACCTTGCAATAGTAACTTTTTCTCTCAATTCTTTTAAAGCACTGGCTCAGGGGTTTATGTCATCAGGGAAGGAGTTTTTAACAGATGGTGAAGTTGAGCTTCTTCCAATGTCGGCTGTGATTATGGCCCTTGAAATTGGTATGCGTTTTCTTACCGATTATCTTGAAGGAGATACATATTTTAAGATAGAAAGAAGTGACCATAATCTTCATCGATGTCGCACCCAGTTTAAGATGGTTTCTGAGATGGAAGATAATTTTGATGCAATGAAATCTGTGATAAAGGAACTTCGTTAGCTTTCATGCTATTCGCCAGTATTAGTATGTAGATATCATTCGCCAGTAAAAGTATTGAGGTCTATCAGGTTGGTAACTCCGAGGTTTTCAATCGTATGATTATCTCGTTGCTGTTGTTTACATTTTTGTATTAAATTGTGAATATTATTTAATAAGTCCATTGGCACAAATGCCATTGTTTCATAGTTTTTTTGGAAGTTTTTCAGAAATGATGATAACAATGAAATGCTCTCATTATATTTTTTCAATCTCATTAATATCTGTCCATAGTTAAAAATAAAACTCGCTTGTTCTCTAAACTCAGGATGTGCTTTGACTATGTTTTTGCAGGTTTGGAATGCCATTTGGTTTTTATCAAGGGTCAGATAACTTCGGGCAAGATTGATAGTTGTTTCCGCCAGGAAAGGGGAAGAGACTCTTTTACTCAGAGTAAAAGCTTTCATTGCATAGTTGAGTGCTTTAAGTTTGTCTTCTTTTGATATTGAATATGTTGCATTTTTTTCCTGATGAATCATTAGAATTGAAACATGGTGATAAAGGACAATCTCAAGGTCAGGTTCGAGTTCTCTTTTTTTAATTGATTTGTTAAAAAACTTCACTCCCTCACTTTTGTATTTTTCATTGTTAAGGTACCATAGAGTATTGAAATAAACAGGCACAAGTAGGGAGAGTTGGTTCTGGTCCAGATCTTTGCTTAAAAGTTTTTTGCACAACAAGTATGAATCGTTGAGTGCCTTGGATTTGTTAGTGTTATTTTCTGGAAGTTGTTTTTTATTTTGAGCAGCTACTTTATTTGGTGGTGAAGTATTAGACCCATTTTGGTATGTATAAATATTAATCAAGGCTAGAGTAGAATCAAAAGTAATTTCTGTATCTTTAGAACCACTGATAAGTTTTTGGTAGAATAAAATCAGATCATTGATAGATTCGATCTTTGTTGCCGTCGCAAATATATTTACCGCACAATGGTAGGGATCATCATTAATTTCTCTGAACCCATGTGTTGAAATAATGCTTTTTAGGTATAAATAGGCTTTATCAGGCATTTCTTCATTGTTGGCACAGATGAAAAGATAGTACAAGCCAATAGTCTTAAAAGATGTCTTGTCTCTAAAAGTTACCTGTGGAAGCTTCAGTGTTTTATTTTTTAGTTGTTCTTTTACTTTCTTTCCCAGAGCAGTACATTCTTCTCCATCGGGGGCAAATGATTGATGGAGATATTTAAAGGCAAGTTCATCGATTGTTGCGTTATTTTCTGAATCTAAAGTATTTGTAACTTTATCTGATGGAGATGAGTCCCTTGTGGTGTAAATAAAGAATGTCAGAATAGAAATTATCACAACAAGAAGAAGGGCAATCCGCTTTCTTACAGACCTGGAAGAGTTTGATGATGTGGATTTAGAAGTAGAATTATGTTGTGAGGCTTCATCTGTTACTGATTGTGAGGCTTCATCTGTTACTGATTGGGAGGTTTTATCTGTTGCTGATTGGGAGCCTCCATCTATTGCTGATCGTATTGGTGTAGGAGAGAAGTCAGGTTTTAAAGCAGCAGGTGTAGTTTCTTTTTTTTGCAGTGCATTAATCAGTTCATTGGCAGACGAATATCTATCATCTTTGTTTAGAGCAAGACACGTCATTATTATGCCAGAGAGCTTCAGGCTTATATCTCTATTGATTTTTGCAGGTGTTATTGGCAGTGGTACTTTGCGGCCTGCTGCGATGCAGGTAATTTGATTTCTGTTATATGGTGTTACACCGGTAAGAATTTTATAGATTGTGCAGCCGAGGCTGTAAATATCTGCACGATTATCTATCTGTTCACCAAGAAGTTGTTCAGGTGCCATGGTTGTGAATGTCCCAGGTTTATCGGAAGTCCTTGATAGTCTTGTTAAGTCATCTGCCAGTGCAAGACCAAAGTCGAGAAGAACACTTCTGTCAGGTGAAATTATCAATATGTTGTGAGGTTTTATATCCCGATGGATGATTCCTCTTTTGTGAATGTATGACAATGCTTCAGCGCAATGTGACATGATAAGGGAGGCCTCTTTTGATGATGCTGTATTTTCAGAAAATGCCTTGTTTAAAGGTTGGCCTTTTAAATATTCCATAACAAGAAAGAATATGTTTTTTTCTTCTACAAATCCTCCATCAAGTATTTTAATTACATAGGGATGAGCAAATTGTTTGGATATATTGATTTCTCTTTCAAAACGTTGTGTCATATGGTTATCGAGGGTCAACGCTGTTCGAATTACTTTTATAGCGACCTGTCTCCGTGTTTTGAGATGGGAGGCAAGAAAGATGGCGCCCATGCCACCTTCGTCAATTTGTCTTATGAGTTTGTAGTCTCCAATGGTTTTCATATTTGGCTTTCTTTATTCTTTCCTAATACATTGAGGTAAAATCGAAGACAAAGTAAATCAAGTGCTTTTATTTCAAGAGGTTCAAAATACAATTTTTTCAATGGCATGTTATACATTATTGTTCTTTTTAATAGTAAATTATTTCTCTTCTCTAGTTGTATCATCGCAACAGCAGAGTGCTTACAAGGCTTCAAAGTACAGTAATGTGCTTAGTGAATCTGTCTTAAACATGAAAATCCTTGAATTGGCTAAGAGTATTGAGAAAATGCCTACATCGAAAGAATCGTTTGACAACAATATGCAAACATTTCGTAGCTGGCTGGTTTCTCAAAAAGGAAAAGGTAATAATATTTGTAAATATACTGATTTGATAATGGTTCGGCTTAGATATGTTAAAGTGGAAGATAGAAAGTTTCTTGATCAACTTGATACTTGGATTCTTGAAGCTGGAGAAAGTATTGTTGAACTATCTCAGATTAGGAACAAATAGTTGATGTGTCATGTTTAACAGTTTGATTAGATGAAAAGGCGGAGATGATAGAGAATGATTAAAGAAGCATTCATTTGTCCTGATTGTGGTTTTGGGAACAGGGATAAATCCTGTGTATCCTGTGGTGCCATTCTTTATGAACAAGAGGTTAGAGCGCTGTTATGCAAAGAATGTTCAACAGGTTTAACTTCTTCTTCCTGTGTTGTTTGCGGGAATGATAATTATGGGAAAGGTAGTCCAGCATTTTTGTGTAAAGATTGTTCCTCCGGCTCTAAAGCTCATTGTTGCATTTTATGTGGTATGGATGGTGTTCACCTCGTTGACTGAACTAAAAGTTTCAGCGAATTCTTGATTTAGTATTGCTAATTTAGTATACTTTTTTATTGTACTATAGCAGTGAGTTTATTAATCAGTTTTATGAAAGGAGCCTAAATAATGGCCGAATTAGCAGCAAGTAAGGTAAAAAAACTCGTAACAGAGGAAAGCGGTGGAATGAGACTTTCTGCAGCAGCTATCCCTTATGCAACTGAAGCAGGCGCCGATTTTCTGAAAAAACTTGGCGCCAGAGCAGGAAGCATTGCGCGGTCTCTTGGCAGAAAAACTATTATGGAAGAGGATATTCAGGCTGCCCGAAAGCAATTGTGGCCATAGCTTGTAAAAGCTTATTTCTGTTCCAGAAACTTTGAACGTGATATCTTAAGAGGCCGAAGTCCCATCACTTTTGCTGTAAGTCGTTCTTTGTTTGTAAGGGCTTTTCTCCATGGTGCCCAATTTATTCTTGCCCCTTTTTTAAACCGCTTAAACTCTTTTAATATATCTTTTGAATATTCACCATAAATGGCAAGGTACGCATCAATCTTATGAGCTGCTGCAAAAGTTATTAATTCAGTAGCGTCATGTTTTTTATCGTCAAGATATTGAGATTTATCTGATTTACTTTCCGGCAAAGAGTTTTGTTTAGAGTCAAGCAATAACAAAATATTAGTAGTTTCTGTTAGTCGCATCCTGTGTTTTGTATCATCATTCACCATTGATTCCCATCGTGGAGTAAGCACGGCCTTGGCAATGGCAAACCAATGTGGTGGTAAAGTAACCGATTGATATTTAAGTTCTATGTTACTTAAATTTACATTTCCGGCTTTTTCAATAAGTGAAAAAAACTTTTTCTGTTCATTTCTTGATGGTTTGCTTAGCCCCAGCTTTTGGTAATGATAGCTGACAATACCGTGGTAGGTAAAAGGAGCTGTTTTTTGTAGCTCTACAATGAAATTTTGAAGATCAGCGTTTATTTTGATGTCTTCATGCGCTTTTTTATTAGTCTTGGTTTTTACGTCATACTCATAGTTGATAATCTTAATCAGTAATTTATATAATCTGTTTTGACCTTGAAGATTTGATGGAGTTGCAATTAAAACCTGTCTTAGTATTACAGGAAACATCAGTGATAACTGTGCAGTGGAAAAGTCTTTTGAAAAATCAGGTTTGATTCCTGACTTGCAAGATAGTATATATTCTCCAGAATACCTTGATGTCAGTATAAGGAGGTTATTAAAGGCAGAAGCAAGTTGTACTGTTTGGGCAGACGAGTATGGGTTCAGAGTATTTGCACAAATGAAGTACCATATATATTTTTCCAGTTGAGAAAAGAGTTGTTGCATCTCAATAATATTCTTTTCGCTAACCGGTTTCATAGGGCTTGTAAAGAAACTGTCATTAACTTTCGCTGTTTTTCTCCCCAATTCTTTCGATTTCTTTTTAAATCCCCTTTTTCCTTCTTTAAATAGTGCTTCTGCCAATACGTTTTGTTGGGAAAATGTAGTTTTATATACTTTTAGTTGACTGTCAAATTGAGAAACTACATCTTCGAAGAAGCCAGAGTTAAAGACTTCCTGTGGCTTATATGGGGGAATAAGTGAGATTGTTTGCAGTGCCTTTTTTCCAATTTCATTTTTGAACTTTACCAATTGCTTTCGATTTAGTATTTTGATTAATAATGTAAGTTGTTTCCCACATTTAAGAGCTTCCATACAGGCTGCAGGTGGCTTGATAGACGGAGAATAGAAAAATGCTGCCTTGTTAAGATAACTATCAATGGCTATCTCAGAATTTATTTGGTCAGATTTTCTTGCTGTACAAATAATATCTTTCAAAAGGTAGGTGTAGAGTTGAATTGTAGTTATGCAAAAGCTCCCTTTTCTTTTTCCTGTCTCTGAAGCAAGAAGCTTAAGAGCTTGTATCCGGCATTTTAAATATTCACTTTCTTCATTTGATCTCTTAAGACGTATTGATTCAATAATCTTTCGTCCAAATCGATCATTGGTAAAAGCTCTTTCAATGTTAAGCAGTTCACTTTGATGTTCCTTTTTTTGTACATTGTTTTTTACTTTGTTCCATTGAGTTTCTTCTGTAACGATAAACTTATGAAATTTTTCAATGTCTGTTGTTGTTCCTGAAAAGGTGAGGACTGCGAAGTATAATTTTGATTGATGAGAGTGATCTTTCAGCCATTGAATAGAATAGTTCTGAGAACTCTTGTTTTCTTCACTTACATAAAAAAGATAGACAGAAAGTAATGTTATCGCCAGTAGCGGAAGGGCAATACGTCTTATTGTGTTTGTTTTCTTTGGAAATTTGGAGATTTTGGGAATTGAAGCATTGATTGAGAGTTTTTTTCTTAATGGACTTTCTACGGTAATATTTTCATTCTCTAGGTTCTGTACAGGTTTTGTGATTGTAGAAGGAAAAGCTTTTAGAAATTTAGCCGCAGATTTAAATCGAAGGTGTGATTCTTTTCTCACACTTTTAAATAAAATATCAATGAGTTCGTCTGGAATTCCACATTTATGGATATCTTCTTTCGATATTTCCCTGATGAATTGTAAAGGAGAGTTATTTTTTTTGTCTATAGTTGGAAGATTTCCTGTGAGTGCTTTTATAATAACCAGTCCAGCAGAGTAGATGTCAGTCTGTATAGTAGGAAGGTCTTTGGAAGAAGTGATCCTTTCAGGTGCCATATAAAGTGGTGTGCCTACAATCATCCCCGTTTTTGTTTTAGCACTTCTTTCTGAAAAGGTGGCCAGGCCACAGTCTCCTGTTTTGTAATATCCCTTTGAATCAAGAAAGAGATTTTCAGGCTTAATGTCTCTGTGTATAATGCCTTCTGCGTGGATATCTTTAAGCCCTGTGAGTAAGGGTACAATCAGTGACTTATATATTTTGCGATAAGGCATATTTTTGATATTTTCAAGTTGGTTTTCTAGATTGCCTCCCTTAACATATTCAAAAACAATATAAGGGAAACCATCATCAGTCTGATACCAGCTCAAGGCCTTTACAACATATTTTGAATTGATTTTAATGGTTGCAGAAACTTCATCAGAGAACCGAAGAAAATTTTCCTGCCTGTCTGACGATAGAGGTGAGTCTGAACGAAGCAACTTTATTGCAACTTCTTCTTTTGTTACGTTATTAACAGCAAGGTATACATCTCCTGCTCCTCCTGAACCAAGATGTTTTATTGTACTGTATCCTTTAAAATGTACTTTATTAAGCGCCATATTTTACCTTTATGCTGTTTACAGAGTATTCCCTTTTCATAGCTTCTTAATGTCTTCCTTTCTCTTTCTCTGTTAATGTATATTGTATCAGAGAAACTAGTATTTCGTGAATAAAGAGGATGGTAGTTATGATAACTTTTTCATCAGAGATTGATTCTGTTACAGTTTATAAAGAAGGTGCTCTTGTCACGAGAAAGGCTGAGGTTGTTCCTGACGGAGACTATTTTACAGCTTTTCTTTTGGGACCAGTTCCTCTCTCTATTGATGATTCGTCAGTCAAGGTCTGGTCAGACTCAGATTCAAAAGTGTCTTTCCCTATAGTAAGGGTTTGCCTTGATTTGGAAGATGGTGAAGAGACCGTTCTGTCAAAACTTAAAGATGAACTAAAGGCCGCGAAATTAACGGTTCTCAAAGCAGAGTCGGAGAAAGAGGTTCTTTCTCTATCTCTGTCTGCCATTGAAACTAATCTTACTATTCTTGAACGAGGGGAAGGTAAAGAAGGTGAGCCTCCTGAAAAAGTCGATTTTGAGGTAAGAAAAAGTTTGATTGCTTTTAAGACCCAGCAAAAGGCCCGCCTTTTTAAAGACCTTTCAAAATCGGAGGAAAATCTTGAAGAACTTCAAAAGTCTGAAGAAGATCTTTACGATAGAATTGATAAGGCATCAACTGAAAAAATATCGAGAGAAAATGAACTGTCAAAACTTGTAGCTGTAACTGTTAGACCTTTAGAATCGGCTGATAGTTTAGTAGATGCATTAAATGGCTTAAAATCTTTGAAGATGTATTTTAGTTACTTTGTTCCCGGTGCCAGGTGGGTTCCATCTTATGCCCTTTCTTTTACAAAAGATTATTCATCTCTTGATTTAACGATGAAAGCCTTTGTTGCTCAGAATACTACTGAAGACTGGTCTCAGGTTAAAGTTTCTCTTTCCACAGCGTCATATATGTCATATTCCAGTTTACCTGAATTGAATGCTCTGCGGATTGGTCATTCTCAACCTGAACCTCCTTTAATTGGCTGGAAGCCTTTACCATCAGGTTTAGATGATTTATATTGCGATTATGATCAAATGTTTCGTTCATTTGCACACACAGGCTCTGTAGGCAGAACTTTTGAGCTCCCTGTTCCGCCTCCTTCAATAGATACTTTTGGTGCTTCTCTTTTACCATCTGCTGAATTTGCGGATGCTATGCCTGAGGAGATGGATGAAGAATGTGATATGTTCTCTGATCTACCATCTCCTGCTCCGGAATGTAAGCCTTCAGGAAATGTTCGTGGAAGACGATCTTCGTCTGTCAAAAAGAAAAAAATGAGAAAGATGATCAAATCAAAGGAAATGGCTAAATCTGCTCCACCTATGGCTCCTACTCCTTCTCTTCGTTCTCTTGCCTCTACAATGACAGGCTTGGCAGCTGGTGGTTGGAGTGGTTCCCGGGCACCAATAGCAGGTGCTCTTCCACCTCAGGAAGGACAATGTTTTTCTTCCAATGATTTATTCGATGATTTGTCTGTTGATGATGATTTTCTTAATTTTCAAAACATGATAATGCCCGCATTTTCTTCTTCAAAGAGAGGCAATCTTATTGCTGCAGACATTTCGACCACCTATGCTATAAGTTTTGAAAAAGCAAAACATTTGAGAGCAGTCAATGTAAAAGATGCCTTAAACGCTGCAATAACAAGTGCTAAGACTCCATTGCATGTAAGTTTGCCGCCAAAGACCGTTTTACCTGATTCCAATAATGACTTTGTTTACATTTATGATGGAGAGGCTCTGGTTGACATTCCATCTGATAATACATTTCATTCTGTTTCTATGTTGAAAACAGTGATACAGACCGTACTATCCTATGTAAGTGTTCCTCGTGTTACTGAAGAAGTTTTTCGAATAGCAACATTTAAAAATACCCTTTCAAAACCTCTTCCTTCAGGTCCTTGTGATGTGTCCGTTGGTTCTGATTATCTTTTGGTAACAGTTCTTGATACCGTTGCCCCCGGTAGTAACATTGAACTTGGTTTAGGGGTGGAACAGGCTGTTAAAATTATTCGTAATACAACTTATTCAGAGAATGAAGAGGGTTTTATTTCCAGTGAATTTAATCTTCATCATAAAATTGAAATTGAAGTCAAAAATTCAATGGCAAAAGCTATAGATATTCAGGTTAGAGAGAGAATTCCCTATGTTCCTGACGGGGTAGATAATGTGAGTGTTACTCTTGAAAATGTAACACCTGTATGGACTGACTATAAGCAAAAAGGTAATCCTGTATCTTCATCTTATTGCTGGAATGTAACTGTCGAAGGTAAGGAAAAGAAGAAATTGAAAGCTCACTATAATATTGAGATTCCTTCAGCCTATGAACTTGTCGGTGGCAATAGAAGGGAGGGGTAAGGTTATGAAAAATGAAGTTAAAGCAAAATCATCATTGACTGTAGATGTTGCAAAATCAAAGCAGGTTATTGCTTTGCCTATTATTTCAGTAACTGTTTTAGAGGATAGAGCAAAGGTTATAAGAAGAGGTAAGGTAGATTTATCATCTGTACAACAATTTATTGTTGAAGATGTTTCCCCTGTTATTTCTGACACCAGTCTTAAGGTTTCACTGATAACCTCATCAGCTTTGGCAGTAGATCCACCTCAAAAGAGTAATTCTCTTAAGGTGGCAGATTGTTTCATTACCCGTAAAGTAAGGGTGTTAGATGATTCCCTCATTGAAAAACACCTGGTGTTGAAAGATAAAGTTAAGGCTATTGATAAAGAGATAAAAGATACTTCTGGCGACATTGCTCTTTTAGATCAGGAGGCAGAGCTTTCTGCAGAGCTTCTTGAACGAGTGCTTTGTGAAGCTTCAGAAGATGTTTCCTGGGGACAAAAACTGGATACTTTTCTTGGTTCAAGTATTTCAGGGATAGAATCACAGCTTATTGATAACTCAGCTAAACATCTTGATCTGGCAGAGCAGATTGAAGATTTGCATGAGGCACGAAGAGACATTTGCAATCAAATTGCAGAAATGTCATCTCCTCAAACAAAAAATTCTGCATCTGTAGAATTTCAGCTGGCAGGAATTGATGATTCGATTAAATTTGTTGAAGTGACTATTGAATATATTGTTCCAGGGGCTTGCTGGCGACCTCGTCACGAAGCTGTCATTTTATCTGCAGACAAGGGAACGTCATGGAATTCAAATCGTAAGGTTAAGTTTTCTTCATCTGCTGCTGTATGGCAGAATACAGGGGAAGACTGGGCTAACGTAGAATTGTTTTTTTCTACTGAAAGAGCCTCTTTAGGTGCTGTTCCTCCATTATTAACAGAGGATTCACTTCTTATATCAAAAAAGACAGAAAAAAGAGTAGAATTAAGGGAAGAGACAATTTCGTCTTTCAATGTTGGTGGTTTTGATGATAGTAGTGATGGGCCAGGAGATTCAGCTACGAAGAAGCAAAGCTCTACAATTCCAGGAATTGATGATGGTGGAGTTGTTCGCTTACTTAAATCTGAAACAAATCTGACTATTCCATCAAGTGGCAGGCCTGTTGTTGTGCCTTTGTCATCTTTTGAGGTGGATTGTGATTATAATTTAATGGTTTACCCCGAACTCTCAGAGGCCGCATTTAAAAAGGTTGTACTGGAAAACAAATCTGATCAGCCACTTCTTGCGGGACCTGTATATCTTGTGGAAAACGGTTCGTATTGTGGTAGAACTTCCATTATGTATGTTGCAAGTGGTGACAAGTTTAAACTTGGATTGGGAACTGACCCGGCAATTGTTTGCAAACGTACTGTTTACCGTAACGAGAAAAAACAGAAAATGTTATCAAGCTGGATATGTGTTGATTACATTACAACTTTAAATTTAAGTTCTCTGGCTGCAGATAAGTTAAAGGTTGTCATTGAAGAACGAATTCCTGTTTCTGAAATTGATGATGTAAAAATTACTTTTGACAAGGATGAAACGACAGGTACTGTGAAAGGTCCTGACAAAAATGGTAAAGTTTTGTGGGAGATTACTTTAGCTGCTCAGGGAACTAGAAAGCTTGAATTACGGTATACTGTCGAGAAAAAGGCTGACATAGATATTTTGTAGATTTTCCTGTTGAAATGGTTTGTCGTTTAATTCGTGGTTAAAATGTTGTTCGGCAGCACTTTCAGTATGGGTGTTGCTGCTCCGAAACTTCCTTTAAGGTTGAGAATTATCTTTTCTCCTTTTTCACCAGACAAAGGAATCGTTACCTTTTGAGCAGTCCAGTCACCTGGCTTTACTTCTTTGTTTGATTCGGCAATTTCTTCACCTTGAACTTTGAGTCTTGATGAATCAGCATCTCCTGACCTTGACCAGGACATGAAATTTTCTTTGTCACCGGCACTATTTATAATATTTACAGACAAGCTTGCCTGACCGTATGTAAGGAGACAAGCTTCTATTTCTACTGTTCCAGTTTTACTAAATACGTATGTGTCGTCAACGCCAACTGATGATGAAGAATCTCCTCCAAGAACACTGTCTAATCCGCCGTTGGTTGCTCCACCATATCCGTTTCCCCCGGAAGATCCTTGGGCAGGCTGCCCTTTGCTTATCTCTTCATGTCTATTGGAAGTGTCATTAACCTGCCATACTCTTGCACTGCCGTCTTTCATGGTAATTTTCACTGTTGCAGGGGCAGGGTATTGACTTCCACCTTTTCCAAATCGTGCATGGATTCTATTGCCATTATGTCCATTTTGAGTGACACTGTGCGGTCTTTCTGTTCCTGCTGCAGAAATAATTTCAATGTCCTTAACATTCTCTTTCATAAACGAGTTTGGGAAGAGAATGGCCAGTTTTCCATCAGATTCAGATACTGGTTTCCACAGAAAATGATGAGGCCCTGTGCCTGCAAGAGCAGGTGTTGAACCAGCTAAAGTAAGTATAACCATGGCAAAGGCAGTTGCATAAAGTGTCAGTGCTGTGTTTTTTGAAGTTTTTATAATCATTTTTTCTCCTCATCAAATTTGGTTTCGTTCATATAGTTAGATGATAAAACAAAGATGAATGTTAGAGGAAATTGAAATTAAATTATTTTGAACTATAACCTGGTTGTTTCGTCTCAATATTTACATTAGCTCGCATAATTCATCATTCTTCGTTAGAGAGGTGATTCGTTATAGAGGTGAAGAGTATAGCTCTCTATACGTGAGAGGTGAGAGGATAAGCTCTATACGTGAGAGGTGAGAATAGCTATATCACAGCCCGATAAATTTCTGGCAGGAAGGAATTTTTTTTGAAAAAATCAACGTGGATAGTAACTTTTCTTGTGTGTTTTTTCTCTGTGTATACTTCCGGCAATTATTATGAGGCACGAAGAAAGGAAATAAGGGCTCAAAGATCAACGAAGACGTCATTTCGTGTAATAGGCAAAGAATAATGCCCGGGCTAAGAGTTCTGCAAAAATAAAACAGCAGACTTGACGATATCTGTCAGATCTGCTGGAATTTTACAGTGATTGAATATTGCCTACAAAAGTTCGTTCCTGCTTTTTTCAATGTGTACAAGTGCTCTTCTTGAGTCTCTGGCAGCAGCTGAAGTTGGATCAAGAGCAATAACACGGCGGTATGTCTTAATTGCTTCTTCAAGCTGTTTCAGGATTCTGTAGATAGAGGCAATTTTGAAATGAGCGTCTAGCATAAACGGATCGAGTTCAACGGCTTTTTTGTATTCATTAAGAGCTTCTGACTTCATTGGTTTGTTGTAGTTGTCATTATAAGCTTCACCAAGTTCGTAATGTGCCTTTGGACTTTCAGGATTTTTGTCAGCAGCCTGTTTACAAACCATAATGGCCTGATCGTACATCGCTTTACCGGAAGTGGATTCCATATGATAGACCTGTTTTAAGCCCCAGTAACTCCATGGGCTGTCTGTGACCATTGTCATCAATTGCTTGAATTCAAAGGTAGCTGCACTTAGTTCTTCTTCATTTACTGAGAATAAACTAGTAAGATTAAGATAGGCATATCCCATATCGAAATGTGCCCAGGCATTGTTTGCATCTTCCTTCATTTTTCTTTCAAAATCTTTTTTCAGTCGAGCAAAATGATCCGCTGCATTTTCTTCTTTTTCGTATGTCATTTTATAGAGATCAATGAGCTTCATTCTGTATTTACAGTTTGAATTATCAAGTTCGATAATCTGTCTCGTTTCAGCAATTGCAGCTTCCAGTTCGCCGGTTTTAACGTAGGCATCAGCTAGTCTGTCGTGTGCGAGGATGTTATCGGGCTCAATAGAAATAATTTGCTTACAGGTCTTGATGATTTCATTCGTCTGATTTAGATGTTTGTAACAAAGAGTTAGTTGAATTAATGGCATTATGTTTTCAGAATCAGATTGAGCAGCCTGTTGGAAGAATTTCACAGCCTTTGTGATATTTTCATCATCTGATACAGACTGATCAAGTCTAAGGAAATGAATTAACCCAAGGTTGAACAATGACTGGAATTTTCCACTTTTGGCTTTTTCTGTGTAATCATCAACTACATCTGTTACTGATTGACCATCAACTTCTTCCATTTCTTCAATAGAGAAGGCGTTCTGATAGTGGTACAAGAGCAATGCATTGATGTCATATTTGTTTGGATCAAGTCTTACTGCTTCTTTTAATCTTGCGACAGCTTGTTCTGAATCCCATTTCCTTGCATAGATTTTACCAAGTCTTGATGGGAGATCAGTATAAATTTTGTATTCAGGATCGCTGGATCTTGTTTTTTCAAGCTGGAAAATGGCTTCTTCGAGAGAAGCATTTTCTTCGGCTATATAGCCAAGCCAGTAGGAAGCAAAGGCATTTTTAGGCTCAAGGGCGATAATTTCTTCAAGTCTTTGTTTTGCAGTATCAAATTGTTCTTCTCTGATTCGATCTTCAGCTGTGCCACGAAGATCAGATACCGCATTCTCTGTTTCCTTATTTTTTTCATTCTGGAAAAATTCAGTAATCTCAGAGCGTGTAGGATCAAGTTTAAAGGTTTTATTGAAGAGTTTCTTTGTTTCTTCAATGTCACCTGTAGCTTGATGAATAAGACCCATCTGATAGAAGGTTTCTGGTTCATCGGGCTTAATGGTTGATGCTCTTTCCAGTTCTGAAATACCTTCTTCATGTTTTCCGAGGGCACCAAGAACAAGACCATAGTAATAATGACCTGCGAAAAATTCCGGTTCAATATCTGTTAGATGTTCAAGGAAAGAGGATGCTTCTTCATTTCCATCATTTTCAAATAATGTCTTACCCATTAACAAGAGGGCCGTTTTATGATCACCATCAATCTTAAGTGCGTGTTTGAGATAATCTTTGGCTTTGTCAATTTCATCTTTATCCCGATAAATAGAGCCAAGATTATGAAGAGCTTCTACATTATCTTCATCAAGTTCAAGTACATTCTCATATTCGGCAATTGCATTTGCAACCATATCCCGTTCAGCATGAGTTTGTGCACTTTCAAGCATGTTGTCAATATTCGACAGTCGAGCCTGGTTTTGTACAGAATCAAGTCTTCTTTTGTAGGAAACATTTGTAGGATCAAGTTCAAAGGCTTTGGTAATATTTCTTACAGCATTATCGATATCACCTTCTGTGTGGTAGACCTCACCAAGATAAAAGTATGCCATAGCCTGATTTTCATCAAGTTCAATAGCTCGTCTTAAGGATTTTACGCCTTCTCCAAAGAGTGATTCATCATCATAATTTCGACCCATTGATATGTGCATTCTTCCAAGCTCTGCGTGGGCATCAGCATTGTCGGGATCAAATTTGATTAAGCCCTTAAGTTTTACAATAGCCTGATCCAAATGTGAGTTTCTTTCGAAGGCTTTTGCCAGTGCAAGAGTCAGTACCGGTTCATTTGGATGTTCTCCACTGAATTCTTTTAGTTTTGCCAGGCATTCTTCAGGTTTTCCGGCAGCCATAAGAAGTTCAGCTCTTTCAGCCAGAAGTGTTACATTATCAGGTTCAATCTCAGAAGCCTTATCAAGAGCATCTGAGGCCATATCCTGTTTATCCATTGCTGAATATGCTTTAGCCAGAGAAGTATGAATTCTGATGTCGCGGTACTTGTCTTCTGATTTTTTAAGTAATTCAATACTTTCTTCAAACATATCCTGTGTCTGATAAAGAGAGTTAAGTTTCAAGAGTAGATCAAGATTGTCATCAGAATTTTCAAGGATAGTTTTGTATCTTGCAAGAGCCTCTTCAGGTTGGTTCATTTTGAAATATGTATCTGCAAGTGAAGTTACATAATCAAGGTTTTCTGAATCAAGTTCTGCTGCTTTTTCATACATTTCAACAGCTTTGGCACCTTTATCCTGTTTAAGATATAGTTTTGCAAGATCTGCATAGATGTCAGCTCTTTCAAGACCACCTTTAATGGCTGCATTAAATTCCTGGCGGGCTTTGTCATCATCATTTTGCCTGTTGTAGATACAGGCGAGTTCATAATGAGCAACGGCAGCATTAGCATTTGATTCAATAACTTTGTTCAAACTCGTAATAGCTTTGGCTTCAAGTCCCTGTCGTGCAAGTATTCGACCGTGAGCCATGAGGTAATCAATATTCTCACTATCATTTGATAAAAGAGCGGAGAGGAAGTCAGCAGCTTTTCCGTAAAGTTCCCTTTCCTCAAGGTATTGAACCATTTCCCAGCGGAATTCATCGTCATCAGGACTTAATGCCATTAGTTGCTCAAGAATTGTAGTAGCCCTTTCAGACTGGTTTGTTTTGTTGTAGTAGGCAAGAAGTCTTTTAAGGAGGCGAATATTCTCTTTATCAAGAGTCAGAGCATTTTCATAATGCTTTCCTGCCTGTGACATATTTTTAAGTTCTTCTTCAATAATTCCCAGAGTAGTGATCGTGTCACTGTTGTTAGGTGTAATTGTGTTGATTTTTTTGAAATATGTAAGAGCTTCTTTAAAGTTTTCTTTATTAAGATTGAAATTAGCTGCAATTTCCAACATTTCCTTATCATCTGAAACTATATCTAAAAGTTCGGAGGCAGTTCTGGAAGCTGCTTCCATTCGGTCTTGCTGCTTATAGAGAAGAGCAAGTTCTTTCAGATTTTCAGTATCCGTGGAATTGAAAGATAGAAGTTTTTCAAGAGTTTTAATTGTTTCTTCTGTATCATCTTCATTTCTGTAAACAACAAGCAGGTTTTTGTGGCATTCTTCGTTCTCAGGATCTTCTGATATCAGTCTCTGGAAGAAACCTTTTGCCTTGTCAAAATCACTTTGTTCAATAGCTATTTTTCCAAGGAGTTTTAATGCTTCAGTATTTGTTTCATCTTTTTGAAGAACACTTTCAAGTTTTGGAGTGGCTTCTTTATAAATTCCTTTTTTGTAGTAGTCTCTTCCCAGTGCAAGTTGAACATTAAAGTTCTCAGGTTCAAGCTCTTCTGCCTTTTTAAAGGCTTCGACAGCTTCATATTCCATATCAAGAGCCTGATATGAAAGTGCAAGTTGAATTCGTGCACGAACATTTGCAGGAAAGAGATCAAGAACGTTTTTGTAAACTGATTGAGCTTGATCAAACTGTTTCAAATCATAGTATGTTGAGCCAAGTAGCATATAAGTATCAATATTGTTTGGATCAAGGGATACAGCAGTTTGTAGCTCTTCTATTGCATTATCCTGTTGGTTTTCCTTCAGGTAAAGGTTGGCAATTTGAATATGAGCATCTACGTTAGTCTGATCAATTGTTACAAGTCTGTGAAGTACTTCAATTGCTGCCTGTGTTTTACCCTGTGTAAGTCTCAGGTCTGCAAGATCTTTGAAGAGGTTAAGTTCGTTTGGATGATCTGATATAAGGCCTTCAATAAGTTCTTCAGCTTTATCATATTGACCCTGTTCCTTGTAAACGGAGGCTTTTACTCTAAATGCGTCAGATGCTGTAAGAGGCAGTGATGTTGCTTTGTCGGCCATTTCCAGGGCATCATCATACCTTTCAAGGCGCAGATATGTTTGAGAAAGTGCCAGTGCAATTTCAGGCTCTGTATCATCATCAGCAAGAGACTCAAAGATTTCCAGGGCTGTATCAAATTGTTCCGCACCAAGATATGCCATTCCACGACCTTTTTGAGCCTGATTACATTCAGGGTCAAGTTCTGCAGCTTTATTAAACTCTTCAATAGCCTGTTCGAAGTTGTTATGTTTAATAGCATCTTCACCGAGTTTGATATAAATTTCAGAATTTGTCCCACGAAGTTCAGATGCCTTCTCATATTCTCTTCGGGCGTCATCTTCCAAACCTTTTGTTTCATAAATCTGAGCCAGTTTAAAGTGGGACATTGCATTTTCAGGATCAATTGCAGCTGCCTTCTGGAATACTTTCATTGCTCCATCAAGATTTCCCTGATCTTTTAGAAGATCACCGAGATCAAAATACACTTCCTTGTGTCCTGCATCCAGTTGAATAACTTTTCTGAACAGTTCAATGGTTCGGTCCATATCCCCTTTTTTAAGGAATGCACGGCCAAGTTCATAATGGGCTCGTGTATTAGTAGGATATAGGCCAATAGCTTTTTGATACATTCTGATAAGTTGTTCGAACATTCCTCTGCCAAGATAAATATCACCTAAAGCATACATTACTTCAAGGAAATCAGGATTCAGAGAAAGGGCTCTTTCATAATTTTTGATGGCTGTTGTCTCATCACTGGTTTTTTCACAAGCTAGACCTAGCTGGAAGAGGAAGAGTGCGTTCCCGGGGAAGCGACTTGTTGCTCTTTCGTAGTGACTTGTCATTTTTTTATAATCAAGGAGTGCCTTATATTTGTTTCCAAGTTTGTAATAGAGTTCCTGTCTTGTAGGTTCAAGTTCAAGAGCTCTTTCAAAATGTTCAATGGCAAGTTTTGATTCGCCATTTTTGCTGTAGGCTTCACCTAAGTGACTATGAAGAGAAGCATCTGTTGAGTGGGCTTCTAAAGCTTGTGTTAGTGAATTAATAGCTTCATCGACCTTGTTGAGTTCCAGAAAGAGAGTACCAAGTTGCTTTTGTGCTTCAATTAGTGAGTTATCAAGATTTAGTGCACTTTGATACATTTCAATTGCTGTCTCAGGTTTTGCCAGGGTTCGATAAAGTGTGCCTCTTTCAAGGTAAGCCAGAGCATATTCATTATCCAACTCTGTTGCCAGTTTAAATTCTGCTTCAGCTTCATCAAAGTTGTTGCTTGCCATTTGAACTTTACCAAGTTCAAAATGAGCAGGAGCACTGTCTGGAGACATTCTACAGACTTTTTCAAATTCATTTAGAGAAAGAGCAATATTTCCTGACTGGAAGAAGATTTTTCCAAGTTCAAAATGTGCTTCGTGATTTGAAGGGTCGCTTTGGACAACTCTTTCAAATTCAATTCTTGCTTCATCAAGTTGGCCCTGGCTTACATAGCATTACCAAGATCTCTACGGAGACTGGTATTGGCAGGCGCGTGATTTACAGCTGTTTTAAGTTCGGTAATTGCCGTACTCAATAAGCCTTTACTTATATAAACTCTTCCCAGTTCCTGATATATCTGCCAGTTTGAAGGATCTGATTCTTTTGTTTTTTCAAGAACTTCAATAGCTTCATCAAGTTTACCTTGTTTTTTTAAAATTAAACCAAGTTGAAGATGAATTGCAGGATCGGCAGGGTGAATCAAAAGAGCTTTTTTATAGGCTTTTTCAGCTTCATTTAACCGATCTAATTCATTGAAACAATTTCCAAGTTTAAGTTGAATATCATAGTTTTGTTCTTCTGATTCAAGGACAAGCATATAATGGTCGACAGCTTCTTCGTAATTCTGATTAACCCGACAGATTTCACCAAGTCGTTCTCTGGCTTTAATGTCTTTTGAGTCAATTGCAATTGATCTTGAGAAAGCGTCTTCTGCTTTGCTTCTCATTTCAAGCTGGAAGTAACACTCACCAAGTGAACGAAGAGTTTTACCATCAGCTGGTTCAACTTCATTTGCTCTGAAGTAATAAGTGGAAGCCTCTTTGAAGAAACTTTGTGAGAATTTAAGATCACCGAGGATTGTCAGTGCTGTGAAATTTTTGAAATCATATTCAAGAAGTTGTACCAGTTCCTGCTCGACCTGTTGTTCTTGATGTAGCTTTAGATGAAGTTTTGCTTTGTTCAATCTTACATCTACGCTGTCTGGTGCTATTTCCAGAGCTTTACCATATGCAAGAATTGCTTCATCATATGAATGTTGGTGTTCAAGAGTTTTTGCAAGTCTTGCGTGAGTGTCTGAATCTTCCGGTGATAAATCAAGAATTGCTTTGAGCTGATCTGAAGCTTTTCCAAAATTTTCCTGTAGTTCAAGAACTGAAGCCAGCCCTTTTCGTACATTGATATTTTCAGGATCAAGTTCCGCGGATTTTGTGAACATATTTTCAGCTTCAAAAAGCTGATCTTTTTTGATGTAAATATGTCCAAGGTTTTCAAAGGCCAAAACCATAGTTGGGTCAATTGATGTTGCCATTCGATATGATTGTTCAGCTTGATCAAGTTCATCATCTTTTTCGTGAAGCTGACCAAGTTCAAAATGAACAAGGTTATTTCTAGGATCTAGTAACAGTACATCCTGATAGGCTGCAAGAGCTTCAGCTTTGTCGTCAAAGGACGCAAGACCACGAGCTTTTTCTATGAGACCGGGTATGTTGTCGTTGTTTTCGCTAAGGAGTGTGTTGATGTAGGAAAGAGCTTCATTTCCTCTTCCCATTTTATTGAGTATTGTTCCTGCTTTGAGAAGGGCAGTGTGATCGTTTGACGAAAGATCAAGAGCTTTCTGAAATTGCACAAGAGCTTTGTCAAAAAGATTTTGTTCAAAGTAAATCTGTCCAAGAAGGAGATAAGCATCCAGATATTTAGGAGAAATCTCAATTGTGGAGATGAGTTCGGCAGCTGCCTGGACGTGAGAGTTATTTTGATAGTAAACCTGTGCAAGTTCATAGTATGCCCAGGCCTCTCTCGGGTTAAGGCGTTTTACCTGAAGACAAAGTTGAGTGGCTTTTTCAAAATCAGCTTTTTGTGTATGGATGGAAACAAGTTTGCTGTATGCCTTCATATTTGAAGGGTCAAAAGTAATGGCTTTGTTAAAGGCCTTCTCTGCCTTATCATGATCGTTACCAGCGAGGAATGTCATGCCAAGTTCAAATTGTGCTTCTGAAGATTGAGGAGCAGCAGCAGCTGCTTTGGTGGCAAGTTCAACAGCTCTATCATAGTTACCTGAGCCAGCATCTGATTGATCTTCCAAAAGGAGATTTTTTAGAGCCCAGGCACATTCTTTTAAAGAAGGATCAATATCAAGAGATTTTCTCAGTTCGTCTGCAGCTTTAATTCGTAATTCATTTCTTTGTCCCGGTCGGATGTTAGAAACTTCCATATAAAGGAAACCAAGAAGAAAATGACTTTGAGCATTATTTGGATCTGAGAAAACAGCTTCTCTTCGTTCAGCTAAAAGTTTGTCAACATAAGCTGCTGAGTTTGCTTCATCTACAGGAAGTTTTCTTAGCTGTAGTCTGATAAAATGCATTCCAGCTGAAAGATGTTGTGGATATTTAGTTAGAATTTGTCTGTACAATGAGCCTGATTCCTGGTCTTGACCTTGTTGCAGAAGGAGCTCAGCAAGTTCGTTCATTACATTTGCAGGATTCAAGGTGGCTATTTCCCGGGTTGCGGCGAGGTTTGGGGCAGGGAAGTCAGGAGCTTTTTCCTGAAATGCAATATGTTCCCGGTAGTTTGAAGCAGATTCAGTGAACTGGTTCATAGATCTCTGAGTACGAGCAAGTCCAAGGAGGGAAAGGCTATCCATAGGATTGTATTTGATTGCCATCTCATAGGCTGCAGAGGCTTCCGTAAAATTATATTTCATTCTTTGAAGGCTTCCAAGACGGGCATAGGCAGGAGCAAAAAATGGATCTATTTCTGTTGCCTTTTTATATTCTTCAATTGCCTTTGGCAGCAGCTCATTAGCTGCTGAAGGAACATAACCAAAGGCCATCTCATATGCCTCTGCCATTTCAAAATGTGCTTCTGCAGAAGTTGGTGCAAGTGTAAGGGCCTTTAATGTAACTTTTATTGCCTGTTCAATTTTTTGAGTAGTAAATGGAACTGCAGGATTGAGATTGGCATATTTTTCTCCCCAGTAAGACCATAAGCAGTTGCTATCAGTCTTTCTTGCAGTGTTAAACTGTTCTATAGCCATATTGGCTGCATTTGCGTTGATTTCAGGGATTGGAAGAATTATATATGCAATTCCAAGGGCAAAATGGAGCATAGCAGGAGCTGAAGACTCGGAAATTTGAGCTTTCAGCCTGTTTAGAATTCTTCTATGCATTTGATCTCTGTGGATTGAGTCTTTATGAAGTTGTCTGTACTGAAAAAGCTGCCTTATCCATACTCTGCCAAGATTAGGTTGTAGTTTCAGTGCTTCTTTATATTGGAGAATAGCTTCTTCGTAGATGCGGAAGAAACAGTAGATGTCTCCGGCTCTAACAAAGGCTTCAACGTATGTTGGGTCAGCAATAGATGCTTTTATGAGTTCAGCAAGTGCTTCATTATGATGGGAGGCGAAATACAGCTTTTCACCTTTTGCAAAATAGATATCTGCCCGTTCCTGACGATCAGATGTTGAGAGCTCTTTAATCGAGTCTTTAAAGGGCTTAAAATCACTTCTATATGAAATTTTATTGTCTAAAGACCATACTTTGTTACTAGCAGGCCACATACGGTTGCCAGCTGAAGGAGCAGATGTTGCTGTACACATCCTTGCAACAGGGTTGAACTGATTGCATTTATCCTCTACACATGCCTCGAAAAATGGGCAGTCACTTTTTTCAAACATTTTTTTAAAGCCCTTTCACTGTCGCCAGTTGGGTAAACATACATGGGACAAAATAATCCCGTTATGTCTTACTATCGACAGTTATTTCACTAATGTTAACAAAAAAGAGCAAAAAAAGGCGGAAAATGTTCGGATTTTCTGTTATTGATAGATTGACAGTCTATTGTATATAATCAATTGAGGTAGTAATGTATGTAAGAAGTTAAGGTAATGACGTCTGTAATAGGTTAAGGTAAAAAAATGTAATTTAACCTTGTTATGTGATTACAATTCTTTTGATTATTGCTTTTTACATTTTGTTTTATATTTGATTTATGGAGGTGTTTTGTGTCTGGTACACTGGAATATGTGGCTGAGTTGTCGACTCTTGATCCTGACAGACTCAAGCAGGTATTTAATTATTTGGCTTCGCAGGGCACAGAGGTTCTTCCTCTTTTAATTGAGAGTTATGGAAAAAATAGCGATAGTGGCACACGAATTAATATACTGAGAGCCATTGGTCTTGTTGCTTTTGAGAGTGATTATTATGATCCTGAACTGATAAAAAAGGTTTTGTCCATTCTAGATGAAATTTGTTCTGTTAGAATGGACCCAAAAAAGCGCAACCATATGATTGCCACTGCAGTAAAGGTCGCCGGAATGATTGGTGATGTAGACACTTCCAAAAGATTGTTATCTTTCTTCTCTCATAATGATTCCCGTGTTCGAGCCAATGCAGTTGAAGGTCTGGCCTTTATTTTAAAGAGATGGTCAACCCAAGGTTGTGAAGGTTCAAAAGAAGCACTTGAAAAGGCTGTTAAAGATAATGATGTAAGAGTTTCTGTTACTGCCACTGTTGCATTGTATCTTCTTCATTCTGTTGCTGCAGTTAGTCTTAAAAAACGAATTGATACATTATGTCATTCAGGTAATGAAGAAATAAAGAATGCTGCAGTTACAGCTGCTGCTTCTTTTGAAATCAGATCAGAGAATTTCTTTGATTTATTCACTCCTGACTCGATCTTTGCTCTTTTGAGATTTCGTAAAAGCTGTGGAAATCAATATTGATTAGCAGTGTTAACCTCAGTGTTTTTACTTCAGGTATTTAGATGCTCTGCCCTTATATTTGTCGGCGATGTTTTTGAACTTATCTGGAATTTCACCTGAATCGAGCATCTTCTTATATTTTGACGGGATACGATTTCCGAATTTTTTCTTTAATTTATCCATGAGTTCTTTGTTGCCGGTAAGAGAACTTATGAGATCTTTCTTTTGTGAGTCAGTTCCACTTTTTGCTATGTTTTTTACTTTGTCTTTCAAATTGCTTGGTATTGAGTCTGCTAAATTTGCAGCTTCAGCTTTAGCTATCATAATACCAATTTTTTTTCTGACCTTGTCATCAGTTACTTCTTCTACAATTGATGTTCCATAAGATGGATCATAATCTATTGCTTTTTGTGCATATTTTAACGCTGTTTTATCATCCCCACTTTGATTTCGTCTTCCATAGGCACTGGCAATCAGGGCATCCATCTTTGGGCTTTCTCCTCCTGCTTTCATGTATTTGTCAAGAACGGTAAGTTCATCTTTAATTTTACCGTCTCGTTTATAAATCTTTGCAAGTTCAAGAGCAGACTTGTCGTCTCCAGGATTAATCTCAAGACTTTTTTGAAAATGTGATTTTGCTTTTTCAATGTCTTTATTTCCATAGAGGAGGCAGGTTCCAATTGCAGAATGAACTTGAGCGGGTGATTTGCCTTCTGATAGGGCTTTTTCAAGAACGGGGAGGGCTTCCTTAAAATATGGCTTGCCCTGACCGGGGCTTCCATTTTCCATCATTATCCCTGTTTGTACAGACTCCATTGCATCACCTAATGTATCGACATTGTTTCTTTGTTGATTCTTAGTGTGTTGTTTTTTCCCTTTTCTATTCCTTGAATTCCTGACCTTGTTTCTATTATTTCTTCGTTTTATCGATGTTTTTTGTGTGCTTGATTTAAAATTGTTGGTATGGTCAGATGATGGCCTCGTTGTACTATAGGCATAGCTGCCATATGTACGTCCCAGAACTTTATCTCTTGCTTTGTAGACGGCATTATCAGTTGGATCAATACGGTTGGCAAATTTCAGAACTTTTATAGCAGTATGTTTTTGTTCGAGCTTGTTGTAGGCCATTGCTATACTTACACATGTTCGAACTTTCATTTTTGTGGACAGACTGATGTTTGTATCCTGTAAGAGATTTTTCCATACCTTTGCAGCTGCTGCCCATTCTTTTTCCTGATAAAGGCCATAGCCTTTGAAATATGCATCTCGTGCTGTAAGTGCCATCAAGGTTGTTGACAAATAAAGAAAGAGGAGGGGGACAATCAAGCTGGTCCGAAAAATTTTCATTACTATCCTCCTGTTTGTTACATTTTGCCCTTTAATATAATTATATACGAAAAACAGAGCGTTTGGCAAAAAAGCAGGAAATTGTTCTAAAAAGGTTTAAAGAGAGTAGGTAGTTATTGTCTGGATTACGAGTCTTCAGACTGTGGTGATTCGCCTTCAAGTCTTCTTACATATTGCCCGGAATTAGCTTTTTCCCAGTCTTCAAGATTAAAGTTAACTCTTCTTACCCCTTTTACATCACTAATCAGTTCTTCAAGAATTAAGAGTTCCTTCATTACTTCAGGTATCGATTTCACTTCTCTGAAACGAAGCCTTCCGGTAATGTCAACAGCGCCATTGGTACTTCTATAGTGTAGATCTTTTAAATCAACATTTCTACCGGCCAATACACGTCTTACATTTCCATTTATTTGGTAATCACTGATTTTTTTTCCGCCGCGCATTGCCATTTGAATTAAGTTTCCCTTCACTATATTTAAGTTTTACCAGTCGCTTACAGTGTCTTGTTATTATATTATCGTGAAAATAACGCGCAAGCTTAAGTAAATCCTGCAAATCAAGACGATACACATATGTTATCATAAACTACGAATCATTGTAAGGTAATGTCAATTATTCTTATTTACGCTTCTGAGACAGCACTTGTATGCTTCTGAGATTGCACTGGAGGATGTAGATGAAATCAGGTTGTATCTTTGTTTGTAAGGCTAGAGGATGTAAATTTTTGAGTTCTGTTGTTTTATTAACTATTTCATTAATTATGCTGCTGTCTATCTCGTCTGTTAATGCGCAAAATCCTCAGGGAATTGATCTGATGCAGCCTGTTAAGCTTAATGCTCTCAGGCTTACTCTTTCTCCACCATCTTTCTGGAATCCGTATGATGGTGAAAATCTGAATTTTGCTTCGTATACCGGCCCGGGAGCAGGTGGCATTTTTCCTGTAGTTAAGATTTTTTTTACAAATGGAGAAAATGATTTACTTACCAGTAAAGCTAAATTGTCAGGTTCTGTAAGGCTGGCTCTTCTTGAATACAAAATGAAAGATATTAGATTGATTGATGAAGTCTCAACTAATCTTGGTGGCAGAGAAATACTGGAGCAGCTCTTTAGTTGTTCTAAAGGTTCGAGAGAAGTTAATGCGATTGCTTATCACTTTAATGCCGGTGGTAGACAATATTCTTTTCTTTATTTTCATAGTGCTACAGTATTTGACCAATTTTTACCTCTGGCAAGAGGTGTTTTTAGTTCTATTGCCGTAGAGGGTGAAGACGCAGGGTTTTTTGAAATTTATTTCCCATGGTTTGCAGTTTTTCTTTGTATAGTTGGTGGTGTGTATTATTGGTTGAAATCATCGAGGAAAAAGGCAGTGAGACAAGCTGGAGTGGCAACTCTTGCAGTTGTTCAGCGGGAAGATGCGATTGCTTCCGGACCTAAAGGTATTGATTTTGATGAATATGACGATGATGATGTTCATAGTGGTGCAGGTATAAATGTTGTTACAATCGATAATGATTGATTGTAACAACATTACCAGTCATTGTTCAGGTTGTCATTAATAGTGTCAGTCCTTCATCAAATAGTCATTTTTAGAATCGAGATCTTTGTTATTTATCATACCTATTGATCTGGTTTGTAAAACCTTTCTTACGCATGTTAATAATAGAAGTTGACGAACTTTTACTTCTGAGATAAACTACTCTGCTTTCTTTTGGAAATGTGTCTTGTTGCACATTCGTGTCTACGAAAGATAGCAGAAGTTCTGTATGGACAATCATTTATGCTTGTCTTAGAGATTTTGTATTGTTAGTAATTTAAGTATAATTACAGATGTTTTAGTCTGTAACCGGAGGTTTTTTAGTATGGCTAATCATAGATCAGCTGCCAAAAGAGCAAGACAGAGTGAAAAAAGAAGAATGAGAAACGCTTCTGTAAAGAGTGCTCTTCGTACTAGTACAAAGAAATTTATTCTTGCTGTTCAAAACGGAGACAAAGAATTGGCTCAGTCACTTCTTGGACCAGTATGTCGACAGTGGGATAAAAGTGTATCAAAAAATGTTACTGATAAAAAGACTGCCGCCAGGAAAAAATCACGACTTGCAATCCAGATGAATAAGCTTGTTGAAGGAATTATTCACGAAGATGCTCGCTCAAAGAAAACCGGCATTAAGGCAAAAGGAAAGAAAAAGATTAAAAAGAAGTAGTTTTTTGCTCTCCTGAAGTTCTTTTAAAGAAAGCCCCTTGAAATTAATTAGTAAATTCAGGGGGTTTCTTCTTGCTTCAACAAATTTACTGCATGTATAGTGTATATGTAGATCTATAGTTTTTATATTAATGAGTCATTCTTGTTATTGTGACAGCCAATAGCTTTTTATTGTGACAGCTAATAGCTTTTACAGTTTTGTTGGCAGGTCATGTTGCATTAACAAAGAAACACAGGGTCTGGAAAAGAGGTTCATCGTTGGCAAAAGAGAAAGCCGTGAAAGGAAACGTTTCTTTTGATACACTTGTCGACCGACTTGGCAGTATCAACGATAAACATAGAGCTGAAGCTGTTATCCTTATGTGTCGACACTACCCTCTCAAGGCATTACCATACCTTGAAAAAGCTGCTGATAGTGACTCTAATATGAAAATTCGCTTTTTGTGCAGGCAAAAAGTAGAACAAATCAGAAAAGATGCAGAACAGGGGCCACCACCTCTTATTCTTACAACAGAAGACAGAGTTCGTGGTACCGGTGCTATT